>ODAJ014785876.1_pt1 | contig 47781 bp, 34 predicted proteins | sample 1539241 | NCBI WGS metagenome assembly ODAJ01 (sample SAMN02144231, study PRJEB22623) | gut metagenome | biome: sheep rumen | host: Ovis aries | place: New Zealand
TGTCAAATGCCAGTACTGGATCACAAATATCAAGGATATCTGTAATAAACAGTGGTAATCTTCCCTGCTTTGGGCTATAATAAGTATTGGTATTGTTCATCGCAAAGTAATTATACCATATGAAAAAGGACGCCTCTAGGGTTTCACCTAAAGACGTCCTTTTTTCATAGGACTTTTTTCACAGCCTCTGTTTTTTTCATTTCAAATCCTTCAAAAATCCGCTCTCCAAAATAACGCTCCGCGGTGCCTCCGCTCTCGCTCTCTCAAACCCGTCCCTGATCTCCTCCTCCGAATACCCGTCATGGTTCACGAGAAACGCATTGACCCCGCACCGGGCGGCCATCTCGATATCGGACTTCATGTCATTCCCGACCATCACGGTCTCCTTCGGATCCAGACCGTGCTTTTCAAGCATCTCCTCCATGAACCGCACCTCCGGCTTCCGCATCCGGTGCTCCGAGGAGATAAACACATCCTCAAAATAGGGAAAGAGCCCCAGCTCCTCCATCTCCGGCCGCGTGAAGAGACTCTGGGCGTTCGAGAGCAGATACACGTGCTTCCCCTCATTCCGGAGCCGCACGAGCGTCCCGATCGTATCCGGATAGAGCGCGAACCGGATCCGCGACATGATCCGGAAGGATTCGGAAAATGAACTGCACCACCGACCGACCGTCTCACCGTCCCATGTCCGCGGATCTCCCCAGATCCCGTCTTGCCTCAATCTAGGTGCCTCGAGAAGGAGCCTTAAGAAGACCTTCCCGATATCCACCTCCGGAAACTCTGTTCCGCAGGCCTCCGCAAGCACCCTCTCTTCCTCTTTGATGACCTCCCGGTGCTTCTTCCGCATCTCCGCCGGCTCATAAACCGCCCCGTAGGCGTTCATGACCGCGGAGACCTTGCGCCAGAACGGAAGCGGCTTCTGGTTCGTGTGGATATCGATCAGCGTCGCGTAGAGGTCAAAAATGTAATTCCTGTATTCCATCATTTCTCTCAAAATTTGTGCCAGTCTCTCGCCGTCTCAAACTTTTCCGCAGCCAGGAGCTCCATGATTTTCTCCGAGACGACATTTTTCATCGCAAAGAGCTGTGTCAGGGCCTCCTCCTCGCCGTAGCGCGAGCCGTAGACATAGAGGAGGTCATACAATCGGTAGAGGTGCTCCAGCTCCTTCAGCGTCTCCGGGAGCTCCGAAACCAGCCGCGACCGGATATCGTAGTGACGGCCGCTCCACTCACGCCGATACATCTCAGAAAATGTGGCGTGCAGGTCGTCGTCCCGCTCGTCAAAGGGCATCGTGATGAAGCGGTAGATGAACTCCTTGTCGTCGATCCCGTCCGCCTCCATCTCCCGCGCGAGCATGAGCTCCCGCAGGGCGACCGCCTTCACGTAGCCCGCGCTGCTGTCCGCCTCGATCCACTGGCGGATGATCGCGGAGAGCGGCGCATCGATGCCGAGCAGAGTCCTCGGAAATGCAATGACCGCCTTCTTAATCGTCTTATCCTTCCTTCGAAGCGCCTCTCTGAGCCTCTCGGGTTCATCCACGCAGGCGGCGTAGCCCTTCTCGTAGAGCCCCAGGCGGCCTGCCCGGCCTGCGATCTGCTTGTACTCGTCGGTGTGGAGGTAGCGGTGCATTTTCCCGTCGAATTTATCCCTCACGAGGAACACGACCCGCCGAATAGGCAGGTTCATGCCCATGCCGATCGCGTCCGTGGCGGCGACGACCTCATTTTCGCCCGAGGCGAACAGGGCCGCCTGCTCGTGCCGCACATCGTAGGGCAGGGCCCCGTAGATGAGGCTGCATTTTCTGCCGCGTCTCTTCATTTCCGAGGCGACCGCGTGCACATCTTTCCGCGAGAAGACGATCAGGGCATCGCCCTTTTTGACGTCCTTGGGAAATGAAAAGCACCTGGACTCCGGAATCAGCTGCGTCTTCCGCTCGTGGTACATGACCTCGTAAGTGTCGCCGCACTCCTCGATCATCCGCACGAGGATCTTCTCCGCGTTGAGCGAGGCGCAGATATGGATCTCGGCCGCCCGAAGGCCCAGGATCGCCGCCGTCCAGGCGCCGCCCCTCTCGCGATCCTCCACCATCTGGGCCTCGTCGATGACCGCGGCCACGTAGAACCGGTCAAGATCCGCCATCTCGATGGTGGATGCGGTGAAAAATGCATCCTCCTTCTCAATCCGCTCCTCGCCGGTTAAGAGCGAACAGGGCTCCCCGTCCGCGTTGATGCGCTCGTACTGCTCGTAAGCCAGGAGCCTCAGCGGTCCAAGGTAGACGCCGCTGCCGGCCTTCTCCAGGGCTTTGATGGCCTGGTAGGTCTTCCCGGAATTGGTCGGCCCGATGTGCAGGACAAAATGCCGCATCATCTTCCGGCACTCGGGGTAGAGGTCCACGTAGCGCTCCGGCACCCGGTCGACGACCTCCTGGCGGACCAGACCCATCTCCTTCAGCATCTGCTTCGTGTGGGGGTTCTGGGCCAGCAGCTCCATGATCCGCGCCCGGTCAAACAGCTTGCAGGCATCGTTTATGCACTGCATCGGGTCGACGAAGGCCATGAGCTCCTCACCCGCGTCCTTCCAGATCGGATCGTATTTCTGCGCGAAATCCGGTCTTATGCGCCGGACTTCCTTCAGGAACACATACCCCGGCTTCTTCCTGTTCAGGATCAGCCCGGCAGCGTAATCCTTCCCGATGTGCCCGGTGCGCACAAAGATCGTCTTTAAGTAGTGCTCGAGGGCAGTCATGTCCGTCACGGGCACATACTCATACTGCTTGCGCCCGTAGTAGACCTTCTCCTCGATCTTCTCGTTCGAGAAATAGCGGACCAGTTTGACCCGCACATACTCCCGCATCTCCTCCGCGGCCTCCTCGGCGATTTCACGGAGCGGCTCGCTCATGAGGCTTAAGAGCAGCTCCTCCCGCCTCCGCCGGTTCGCGGAGGACGGCCGGGAGCTTCTTTTCTTCTTTTTCTTTACCGTATTTTCCATATTTTCTCCAGCAGGTTTCAGGGACGGTTCTCAGAGAAACGCTTCTCCTTAGAGAAGCGTTTTTCAAGAACCGTCCCCGGAAACCGTCTCCGAAACCGTCCCCGGAAGCCGTCTTCTCTCCTCAATCCTTTATTATATGTCCCTTTTCCACATGCGGCATCAGGAAATTCTCCTTCGCATACTCCCACAGGACTTCCGACCCGCAGTGTGTCCGCTCATTTCTCTTTAAGATCTGTGACAAATGAACCCCATGCTCCACCCACGAGATCCCGTTTGTCGAGTCGTTCAGCATCATCGGCTGCAGGTTGTCCATGGTCCGCGCAAACTTCGCCTCCGGGGTCTCCTGAGCCTCAAACTCGAGCCAGATCCCTTTAAGCCACTCGCCCTGCTCCTTGGGCAGGGTTCCGTAGACCTTCTCCGCGGCCTCGCGTTCCCGCGCGGCCTGGGTCTCCTTCCCCGCGTCGTCGTAGGCGTAGGTGTCCCCGGCGTAGATCTCCACCAGGTCGTGAATTAAGAGCATGGTCACGGTCTTCAGCACGTCGATCTCCTCGTTCGCGTACTTCGCGAGCAGGACGGTCATGATCGCCATGTGCCAGGCATGCTCCGCGTCGTTCTCCTTCCGCTTTCCGTCGGTCAGGTAGGTCTGCCGCCCGATGAACTTCTCCCGGTCGATGAGCCGGAAGAAGCTGAAGAGGCGGTCGAGTTCTTCATCCCGCGGATCCACCATTCGGGCTACGAGCCCCCGCTCATCCCGCTCGATCCTCACCACAAAATCAAACTTATCGTACTCGATGCAGCGCCAGAAATCCGCCTCCGGGAATATCTCCTGCCGCTCCGGATCAAAGAAATGCTCGCCTCCCTGAATCCGAAGATGCTGCACTCTCTCGTCAAAATCCGGGATTTCCTCGCCGAGCAGCAGCGCCCTGATGTACTCCGCGCAGAGCTCGTCCTCCGCCGCCGGCCTGACACCGCCGTTGCCCATGCACACGAGCGAGACCTTCTCAGGGTTCCTCCTCTTGATGTAGGAGGCGACCGCCCGGGCGTTCACAAGCGCCCCTCCGATGATCTCCTCCGCGTGAACCGCGTTCACGATCCCCTGGGTTCCCGCGCTGGTCGTGTGAATGATCCTCTTTCCCCGCACGTCGATCTTCTCGGCTGCCGAGGGTGAGTTCCCGAAGTCAAATCCCTCGCACATCTTTCCGCCGCGCTCGCCGGCGAGGAGACAGTCCGGGTCTTCATTTTTCCAGGCGAAGGCCTCCTCGATCCTGCCGACCGGCCGGATCTCGCGGGCTCCCATCGCATAGAGGTAACACTCGAGCGAGAAGGCGCGGAAGACGTCAATGATCACGGTGAGACCGTCGGCTTCCCGGGCACCTTCAAGCAGATGATAAATACCAATGTCCATATTCTTTCAGTCCTTCCTGTATCAGGCTTGTTCTTCTGATACACTCGTTAATGTCTGTTCATTATAGCAGTTTTATCAGGCATCCTCAACACAAGTTTGGCAACCCGCCCGGCTCCCCGGCAAAAAAACAAGCCGGGCAGATGGCTTCATTTCCATCCGCCCGGCTTCTGCCGACATATTTATCTGTCTTTACTTGTAGCTGTGCACACCCGGCAAGAACGTATTGACGCCGATATAGGTGAAGAGCACCGCGATGAACCCGATGACCGCGAAGATCGCCGCCGCGCGCCCGTTCCAGCCCCTGCGTATGCGAAGGTGCAGGTAGACCGCGTAGATCAGCCAGGTGACGAGAGACCAGGTCTCCTTCGGGTCCCAGGACCAGTAGCTGCCCCAGGCACGCTCCGCCCAGATCGCCCCGGTCAGGATGCAGAGCGTGAGGAACAGGAGCCCGAGCGCCACCGAGCGGTAGCCGATGAGGTCCAGCTTCTCCTTGGACGGCACGTGGCGGTCAAGGAACCCCTGGTCCTTCATGCGCTCCCGCATCAGGAAAATGATCCCCAGCACAAACGAGACCCCGAACCCGCCGTAGGCGATGATCGCCGTGGAGACGTGGAAGCCCAGCCAGTTGCTCTGCAGCGCCGGCATGAGGTCGTGCACCTCCTTGCTCTGCATGGCCGCGTAGCCGATGATCAGGAAAATGACAGGCGCCGCAAACGCCCCCAGCACATGGAACTTGTACCGGATCACGAAGACCAGACTCACAAGGCAGAGGCCCCAGGCGAAGCTCGTCGCGAACTCATACTGGTTCGTGAGCGGCAGGCGGCCCGCGCCGATCCCGCGGAGGATCAGAGTGACCGTGTGCAGCACGAAGCCCGCGCCATGAAGAAGCATCGCAACCTTAGCCATATTCTCCTTCTTCGCCGCCACAAAGACGAAGTAGGCGCCCATGGCCACGAAGTAGAGCACCATGATGACGGCGAAGAGTACATTTTCAATTCCCAGATAATTCATTTTGAAACCTCCCTCATAAACCGGAAAACCTGCCTTCCGGCTTTATTTGAATTTTTCCGCAGCCTCCCGGAACTGCTCGGCGAAGAGCACGCCGCCCTTCCGGCTCGTTCCGTGCACCGTCCAGGTGCCGTCGGCCTCTTTGAGCGCCCAGATCTTGGCCTCCTGGGTGTAAAATGCAAAGATCAAGCCCAAGAGAACCACGAGACCCCCGATCAGCGCAAGGAACGTAAAGCGGTCCCGCTTCACCTGGATCAGCGTGAAGTTCCGCGGGTTGTCAAAGGTGACCGTGTACTCGTCGATCGTGAGCTCCTCGCTCTCCATGAGCGCGTTCATGCCGAGCATCTGGCCCTGATAGTAGACCGAGTAGAGGTAGGCGGGATTTTTGACCGTCGAGCTCGCACTCATCGGCCCCTTGCCCTCCTCGAGCACATAGTCCGGGTAGAAGGCGTTAAGGTAAATGACAAGATTCGGCATGTCCGAAACCGCCACGTACTCGCCGGCGTAGATCACCTCGTCCTGAAGCGCCTCGCCGTTCTTTTTGATGTGGATATCCGCGGCCCAGCCGGTGGAATTCTGGTAGAACTTCATGCCGAAGATCGAAGCCGGGTTGTTCACGCTGATCTTTGCGCTCTCCTCCGCGCCGTCCGACGGCCGCCGCACCGTGATGCCCGCGGTGTACTGCTCCACCGTGTCATCCTCCCGAAGGCCGATATCGAACGAGTCGATCGTGAGGATCACGCCCGTCTCACCGACCGGCCGGGAATCGCCCGGCAGACCGTAGACCGTGAACTCCTCCTTGGTCGCCTGCCCGAGCCCGAAGCCCAGGATGAGGAGCAGGACTCCCAGATGACAGACCCAGGCGCCCCAGAGGCCGATCCGGTTCTTCATGGAGAATTTCCAGCTGCGCTTCTCCTCATTTACCTCCGACTCACCGGATTTTACATTGCCGAAACCCATGGCCTTGAAGAATCCGTCTGCATCCCTGATGCCGGCGATCTCCACGCTCCCAGCCTTGCCTACCGAGTTCGCGGGATTCGCCTCCTTCTTCATCATGTTGAGGATCGACGGCAGGCGGATCAGGTTGCAGAGAAGCAGGTTCAGGCATAAAAATGCAGACAGCACCACAAACCACCAGCTGTGAAACATATCGTCCAGCTGCAGTGCCATGATCGCTCCCGCCAGCCGCTCGCCGTACTGGTCTGCGTACACCGCGTAGGGCTGCTTCTGGGTGATGAGGCTCCCCACCGAGCAGGCCAGCACGAGGATCAGCAGAAGTCCGATCGCGAACTGCATGGAGCTTATGAATTTCCATACTTTTTTCAATGCATTCATCGTTTACAAGTACTCTTATCTCTCGAAAAAAGAAAGGGGAAATTTCTCTCCCCTTTCTTCTCGTTGTCAGTTCAGTTGTTGTCCGGGCGGCTTATGCGAAATACGCCATGCCCTCGTTGATCAGCTCCTCCGAACGGTTCAGGCAGTCGCGGGAAAGCTGCGAGTTGTGAGCGCCCTCGGAATTCTCGACATAGCAGAAATCGAAGTACCACTGCGCCGAGCGGTAGATGTGGCGGATCTTCTCCAGCTCCGCCTCGGTCTTGGAGCCGGACTGGTTGGCCTCTGCGAGCTTGTCCTTGAAATCGGAGAGCTTGTTGCCGACCTCGGTCTCGCGGCCCGTGATCTCATCCTGGATTCCGTGCACAAATGCGACCATGTCGGTATCGCCGTGGCACTCTGCGCAGGAGGCGAGGAGCTGTTCATTTTCAAGCGGGCTCACGAGCGTGTGGCTGTGGTAGACGGAACCGTCCACGGCTCTCTCGAGCGGCATATGGCAGTCCGCGCAGGAGAGGAAAGCGGCGTGCTTGCCGTGGGTGACGGTCTCGAGCTCCGGATGCTGGGTCTTCAGCATCTTTGCACCGGTGCTCTCCTGGGTCCAATCAGAGAAGCCGATCGAGTCATAGTAGGCGAGGATCGATTCCGGTGTCATCTCCTCGAGGCTCGAGTACGGCATCGAGGTCTCCTTGGTCTCCGGTGCGAAATAGTACTCGATGTGGCACTGGCCGCAGACCATCGTCGCGTCCTTGATCGTGCTCACGTTCTCACCGAGCGCCTTGTGCACGTAGGAGTGGGTGACCACGAGCTGCCCTTCGTTGCCGGCCATATTTTCATGGCAGGTGTAGCAGCTGACGGTCTCCGTCATCTTCTCGTAGACTTCATTGAAATCCATCGAGTACACATCCACGCCCTGGTCGTTGACCAGTTTGGTGAAGTTCGGCGTCTTGCAGGTCAGGCAGTTCGCCGTCGCGTGCGGACGAGCCGTCGCCGCGACATCCTCGAGCGTGTAGGCGTGGCCGCGGGCACTCTCGTAGTCCTTGGCGAAGCCGTAGCCCTCATAGATGTTGACCAGATACGGGTCTTCCTCAAGGTAGCTCACGTGGTAGCTGTTCTCGGAGTTCGCGCCCATGGACACCGCGATGTCCGGGTAGACTGCGGACCATTCCTCCGCCGTGATGACGCCGTCCGCGCTCTTGGTTGCGGGTGCGTCAACCTGCTGATAGACGATATCCTCCGCGGTAACGGGGTTGTTGGCCGCAAGGGAAGGAGCCGTGTAGTACAGTGCCCGGTTTCCCCCGGCGGCGCCGAGCCCGAGGAACATGACGGCACCCAATGCCGCCGCGCCCAGGGCTTCAAAAAGCTGTGTGTTTTTCATATGATCACCTGCCGTATCGTGTAGTGTGAAGCATGTTGAACGGGGAGACGTCCCGCCTTGAAAATGGTCGCAGTACTCCCGCAATCATTCTATTTTATTGTACGATATTACCTGTTCAAAGTCAAGCGTCCGTGTGCCTCACGCGCTGCCCCTCACCGGAAATTTACAATTGAAGTTTTCCGCTCCGCCGCTTATACTGGTAGTTACCGCGCAGGGTCCCGGGGCCCCGGCCGGAGAAAGGAAATACCCATGCAATCCAGATTTGACGATCCTCATTTCCGCGGCCCTGCCTCCGTGCTTGCCGCCTCCCTCTGCTTCTCAACGGGCGGCCTGCTCATGAAAATGGTGCCCTGGAACCCCCTCGCCATCAACGGCGTCCGAAATGTCATCGCCGCCGCCGTAATCGGCCTCTACATCCTGATCACCCGCCACCGGCTGAAGTTCAACCTGACTGTGCTCATCGGCGCAGTCTCGATGGCAGGCGTCACGACCCTCTTCTCCGTCGCCAACAAGCTTACCACCGCAGGGAACACGATCATCCTGCAGTACACGGCGCCGATCTGGATCGTGATCCTGATGTTTTTCATTTTCGGGAAAAAGCCGGATAAGACGGCGCTCACCTCGGTCGCGATCGTCATCTGCCACGAGGTAATCATTTTAAATAGTCTTTTGATTACCGCTATACCGATCAACCATATCACACATGGCTTTCGTTTCATTTTTCTGTCTTCCGGGCTGAATAACTGCATCTTCATATGTCCTTCCCATCAGATTGTACAGAGCATTCAGATGCAGCTGATTAAACCCCTGCAGTCTGGTGTGGATTGAAAGAATGTTGTTGAGTCTGATGGATTGTATGCAATAGTAAAGGCCGAACCATCACAGGCAAGTAATCGATACCCCCGATACAATCCCGGTTTGGAAATCGAATCGGTAATTAGTGCGCCTCCATTTTTTGAGCAGTAATATGTGCCTTGTTCCGTTAAAATCAACATGGTTGTCAAGCCGCCAAATAATGATATACTTTGAATGACGGAATGACAGCACAATGGGGTGTAAAATGGAAGAGTTTCAGGTGAACAGACAGCGTCTTCAGATCCTGGCCGAACAGGTGATTGACATGAGTCTCAGCGTTGAAAAACGTGAAGAGGAACTCTGGCTTGAAGACTGCTATCGCAGGTTCTTAAGAAAGAGCGGCGCGAAGAGCCGCGAGGAGGGCGATCTTCTGTTATCTCAGCGGATGGCAGGCGTTGCCGGAAAAGCCATGCCTGAATCCTCTTCTGCCGGTCTGAAGATCCGCTATTGGCGCACAGGGCGGCACTATCCGAAGAACCGCGCTGTTTGCCAGGCCTTTGGACAGGCACTCGGCCTGGATGCGCAGGAGCGGCTTTTTCTTATGACCAGGTGGTTCAATCGTTCAGACCGATGCTTTGAACAAAAGGACATAAAAGATAAGGTGTATCTGGAACGTATCCGCATCCTGGAAAAGCTGAAGCAGGAATTCCTGGATAAACAGCGGCCGGAAGACCTTCTTGCCATGTGTGCGCCCGGGACAGCGCCGGACGAAAACCTGCGCTACATATACTGCATTCACGCCTGCCGTTATTTAGGAAGCTCGTCCCGCAAGAGTATGCGTGAGCCCATGTCTCACCTGGACACGCGAGGATATGAATATCAGTTCAGCCGGGAAATGAAGCTCATCGGTGAGATCTCACGCAGCACAATGATCCGCCACCTGTTGATCCTAGGGGCGCCTTTTATCAGCCGGGAACGCATGAATGGGTGGCTCACGGCGCTTGGTTACGCACCGCTTAAGAAGGCCTTTCGTCAGCCCGGCGGCGCTGCGACCGACCGGATGATCCTCGGCATCCTCGAAGGATATGAAAAGGAGTGCACCGGCCGGGACCCGGTCTGGTGCATGGAATGGTTACGGCAGACGGCGGGCATTCTGGACGATGTATTGGCAGGCGCCGGCTGTGCGGCGGTCAATCCCTTCCGTTTCAAACATATCACAGGAGGAAAGGATGACTGAATCGAAATGCACGTATTCCGGAAACAAGCGAAAAACGGATTCGATCTATCAGCTGCATTTGTCTTATGAACTGACAATGGATCGGCTGCGTGAGGAGTATGCCGATACTCCGGCAGGTTACCATGATGATCTTTCCCGTAACCAGGCGCGTGCGAACATTGAACAGCGGCAGGAAGAATGTCGGCTTATGGAAGGCGGTGAGGTGACGACACCCCGCTTTCCCGTTCAGCCCTTCACAGGAAGAAAACAGCAGCTGGAAACGATCCGGGACAGCCTGTGTCATGGATCCCGGATCCTTTTGATCTCCGGGATGGGAGGCATCGGAAAAACTGCTCTGATGACAGAGTACGCCCTCCGGTCGGAATCCGGTTCTTATCACAACACAAAGGATACTCCACCTGCGTCCTATGATAAAATATTGTTCCTGCCGGCAGCAAAGGGGATCCGGCAGGCTGTAACCGACGATACGCTCCTGATGATTTCCGGCATGCGCTGGTCTGCACGCCGATACCGGTCTTACGCAGGCTATTTTCGCCATAAACTGGCAATTCTTCATCAGCTCGCTCAATCGAAGCGGCTCCTTATTTTGATAGACGATCTGCAGCAAATACGGCTTCGGGAGCTGGCGGCCCTGTTGGAAATACCGGCGGATATCCTGATTTCGAGCCGCCTGACTGAGCAGGCCTTTCACAGTCTTCCATCGGAACTGCGGCCGCGCCAGCTTCTCCTGCAAGAGATGCCTGAGGCAGAGCTTACGGCTATGGCAAAGCGCCTGAGACCAGACCTTTCTGCAGAGGATCAGCTTCGGTATTCAATCATCAGCAAAAAGCTCCACGGACATACTTTGGCTATGAAGCTCTGGCTGAATTCAGACGGCGTCGTTCCGGATATGGGCACAAGGGGTGAAATATCCTTTCTGCCGCAGCGTCTCGAACCTGGCGCCAGACTGCTTCTTATGGTCCTCTCCGTTCTTCCGCCTGAAGGTGTGCCGCGAACCTGGGCGGAGCGGGTCTGCGGCGTGGAACCGGAGCTTTCCGATCGCCTGGCTGTTCGTTCGCTGGTGAAGTTGAGCTCAGCTCCGGAAGACAGGCAGCGGATCTCGCTGCACCCCCTGATTCGGGATGAGGTCCGGCGCGCCCTCCGGCCGAGCATAAAAAACTGCCGGCACTTTCTGGAAAAAGTGGCGGCCGATGTGGGAAACGCCTGGAACGAACCGCGAGAGGAAATGCTTCTGCGGCTGCCGGCTGTTCAAAGCATTCTGGAGGCTTTCCCGGAATGTCCCGCGTGGATGGCGCCCGTATTGGATAAGCTCCTCACCTTTCTGTGGGTGATGGAGGATTTCGAGGGGGCAGAGCAGGGATACCTGAACCTGTTTGACAATGTAATGAAGGCCAGCGGCGAACCGTCTCAGGAGACGGGATGGTTAGCGCTGCGCGTCGGCGCGGTGTATCACAACTCGCTCCGTTTTGATGCGGCGGAGACATGGTACGAACGGAGTCTTCAAAACTTTCGTCAGTGCCGGCCTCGGAGCAATGATTACTGGTGGAAGCGGATGGAGGCCTGCGGCAAGTGCACCCGTGGTCCGCTGTTTCGCGGTGAGACAGACCGGGTACAGGCGTTGCTGGAGGAGGCAGAGACGATTTACCGGCAGGCTCCTGCAGAAGCCCGCTCCGACCGCCTTCTGCTGACCGAGGCCTACCATTCCCGCCGCCGGGCGTCTTTCAGTCTGAAGCTTGGCCGCCTGGAAGAAGCTCAGGTCTATCGGCAGCGGATGCATAAAGAGATGGATCTGTATTTTTCCCGATGCGGAACAGAAGGACCGAAGCTGCTCGATCTGCGGGAGACCGATATCGAATTCGAGAAAGCGCTGGGTAATCTTGAAAAAGCGGCCGGATTTCTGGAAGAAAACCTGCGTGGTTTTATCCTGTACCGCGGCCCGGAGCATGAGGATACGCTCCACTGCATGGAACAGATGGCAGACACCCTTCTCACACAGGCACGGCAGGCCGAAACCTCGTCGTGGAAATCACAGGAAAACCTCCGCCGGGCACGGGAGCTGTATCTTCGGGTCGCGGCCGGCCTGCGCATACACTACCCCTATGAGGCCGGATGGCTGGGCAGGATAGAAGAAAGGATCCGGGAGCTATAATGGATTTTACAAATACATATTCTCCGAAGCTGCTGCTGCGCTTTCTGTTTCCCGTCGCGCTGGCCGCGATCTTTGAAAACATCTATTCTCTCGTAAGCGTCTCTCTTGTCAGCCACGTTCTGGATACCCGGGCTGTGGCTGTGATCGGATCCTGTTCCCCCGTCGGCAGCTATCAGTCATCGCTGGTCAATGGCATCAGCTTTGGAATCGGCATCTATTTAGGGCGCAGTGTTGGCAGCCATGACGAACAGGTGTTTTCCAGGGCGTTCACAGGCTCCGTAGCGCTCGGTGCACTTCTGAGCGTCATCGCGCTGTTTCTCATTCCTTTTGCTCCAGGTATTCTGACACTGCTGTCCGTGCCGCAGGAGCTCCGGGCAGACGCGGATACCTACGTCGTTATCGTATTGATTACAACCGTGTTTCTTATGTTCCAAAGGCTGCTGATGGTGACCTTACAGAGTTTCGGGGACGCAGAATTCATGAGCCTGATCTCCGCTGCCAGCGTGGTGGTGAACACCCTGCTGACCTGGCTGCTTATCGGTGTGCTTCGGCTTCCGGTATGGGGCAGCGCGCTGTCCGCCATGCTGACGCATCTTCTGATGCTGACAGCTCTTTTTATCTACTGTATGAAGCGCTGGCGCAGCCGCTTCCGTCTGACGGCCCTGTCTTCTGTCGGCCGGCGGGTATATTGGGAGCTGGCCGCCGGGAGTGGTGCGAAGACGGGTATGTTTCTCCTGGGAAGCTTCGGGCGATCGTCTTTCCAGGTCGCTCTCAATCGCATGGATACGGATCTGATCGCCGGCTACACTTTTGCCACAACACTCTATAATCTGCTGATGGCAGGAGCCTGGGAGCTAGGCACAGTCTCCGGCGTTGTGACGGGCCAGAATGAGGGCTGCGGCAATCTGCTTGGAATCCGCCGATACAATCGCTGTCTGGTCCGATTTCACGTGATCTACACACTGACGCTGTGTCTGCTGCTGCAGCTTCCCGCGGCGCATTTCATCCGGCACATGGCCGGGGACAGCGCATCCTCCTTGCTGATCGCAGCCGGGACGAGGATGCTTCGGATCTACCTGATCGCGGCGCCGCTTCTCTGGGTAGTGATCTTCCGCAACGCCCTGCAGGCCATCGGCGCGCACGGTTCCGCCCTGGTCATCGGGCTCCTCCATTTTGCGACTTGTTTTGTAGGGTCAGTCGTTTTCTCCCGGGCCTTCGGCTTTGACGGGCTCTGCATGGTCTATCCGTTCTCCTGGCTGCTGCAGAGCATCTTTGCATGGCTGAGATACAGGCAGCTCATGCGGCGCAGAGAACAGGATGTCATCCCGCTGCGGGCCGCGCGCTGATCGTTGGTTTTTGCCGTTATCCGCGCTTTGTTAAAAACGACATGGTTGCAGCGCAGGAATTATCATGTTATTTTCTGAATGCAGGATTTGTAAAGGATCTTCCCGACCGTATACGGGATTACACCGCTTGAAAAATACCTGCAAAAAAATAATCGTGGAGGTCATGTATGAACATCGGAAGTATGATCGTTACCTTTTTCTGCGCGGTTCTTTATGGGATCCTGAGCGGCGACTCGGACACCGGGATGGTGTCTTTGATTTTCTGCGTGCCGGTCACGCTGATCTGCACCATCGTCGGCCTGATCAAATCTGAGGGCAAGACAAAGCTGCTCGTTATCCCGGTTCAGATCGTCATCTGGGCGGTGTGCGCGTTGCTTGGCGTGCATATATTCAAGGGGATGATCGCGATTGTGATCCTGGGCATCGGCGCCTTAGTGCTTTTTCATTTCTTCGGTAATATCTTCGGCTCCGGCAATAAGGACGCGGATGAGGAAATCAAAGTACAGCAGGATCCGGCGTTTGCCGACAGACTGCCCAACGAGTTGATTGACGAAGAGGGAAACCACTGGTTCCGGGATTACACAGGCTCGAACGTTGTCCGCTATCACTGCAATACAAACGGACAGTCCACGGAGCTGTATGAAGGACAGACAACCGTTTACAGCAACCGGGCGGTCGGCAATGACGGCAGGGAATATCACTGGAACTGACCCGTGATACCCATTGCGCATCGGCGTAATACTTAAAAACAGCGAGCGGTTCTCCTTTTCAGGAACCAGCTCGCTGTTTTTTTTATGAGAAGCTGCCGGATTCACTCCTTCGCAGTCAGATCACTCAACCATCCACCGCCTCTGGCGCTCCCCCCGGAAACCTGCTATACTCATACCATAAAAACCCGGCCGCTGCAGGCCGGGGCAAAAGGAGCGTCTATGAAATACGATTTCACAACCATCATGGACCGCCGCGGCCACGACGCCCTCGCGGTGGATTCCATCGGAAAGATAAGTTTCGGCCCTTCCGCACCGGATCCGGGCTTTACCGCGATCCCCATGTGGGTCGCGGACATGAATTTTCCCGCTCTGCCCGCCATCCAGGAAGCGATCATAAAGCGCGTGCAGCACCCCGCCTTCGGCTATTTCGAGGTCTCGGACGCCTACTACGACGCGATCATAAACTGGCAGAAGAGCCGGAACGGCGTGACCGGCCTCACGAAGGAGGCGATCGGCTACGAGAACGGCGTCCTGGGCGGCGTCATCAGCGCCCTGAACGTCCTCTGCTCCCGCGGCGACAGCGTCCTTCTGCACTCCCCGACCTACATCGGCTTTACCTTCTCCTTAACGAGCAACGGCTACCGCATCGTGCACAGCCCGCTCAAAAGAGACGAAAACGGTGTCTGGCGGATGGATTTCGCCGACATGGAGGCGAAGATCAAGAAAAATAACATCCATGCAGCCGTCTTCTGCTCGCCCCACAACCCCTGCGGACGCGTCTGGGAGCGCTGGGAGCTCGAGGAGGCCTACCGCATTTTCGAGAAATACGATGTTACCGTCATAAGCGACGAGATCTGGTCGGATATCATTCTCTCCGGGCACCGGCACATTTCCTCCCAGAGCGTGAATGACTATGCGAAAATGAACACCATATCCCTCTACGCGCCCTCAAAGACCTTCAATCTCGCAGGACTCATCGGGAGCTACCACATCATCTACGACAAAAGGCTCCGCGACCGGGTCCTCAAGGAGTCATCCCTCTCCCACTACAACAGCATGAACGTCCTCTCCATGCACGCCCTCATCGGGGCCTACACCGACGAGGGACAGCTCTGGGTGGACGAGCTCCGCGAGGTGCTCACGCAAAATGTCGACTTCGCGGTCGATTTCATCCGCACCAATTTCGAAGGTGTGACCGTGCAGAAGCCCGAGGGCACCTACATGCTCTTCGTCGACTGCGGCGAATGGCTGAAGACCCACGGAAAGACCCTCAGGGAACTTGAGGAGATGTGCTGGCGCGTCGGTGTCGCCCTCCAGGACGGCGCGATGTTCGGCGGTCCCACAAGCGTCCGCATCAATCTGGCGCTCCCGCTCTCCCGGGTAGAAGAGGCCATGGAAAGGTTAAAGAAATATGTCTTCTGAAATGAAACCCCGCATCCCGGGAGCCGCCTTCGTGCTGGCGGCCTCCCTCTGCTTCTCGACGGGCGGCATCCTCATGAAGTTCGTCCCCTGGAATCCGCTCGCAATCAACGGCGTCCGAAACACAATTGCCTGCATCGTGATCGGCCTCTACATCCTGGCAACGCGCCACAAACTGAAATTCAACCTGACCGTCCTCATCGGTGCGGTCTCCATGGCCGGCGTCACGACGCTCTTTTCGATCGCGAACAAGCTGACCACGGCCGGCAACACGATCATCTTGCAGTACACCGCGCCGATCTGGATCGTGATCCTGATGTTTTTCATTTTCGGGAAAAAGCCTGACCGGACGCCCCTCATCTCCATCGGGATCGTCTTCGCCGGAATCATCTTCTTTTTCCTGGACAGCCTCTCCACGGGCCGCTGGCTCGGCGACTTCTGCGCGCTCCTCTCGGGCGTCTTCTACGCCGGGGTCTTCATGCTGAACAGCTTCGAGAAGGGCGACGCGCTCTCCTCGGTCTTCTTCGGGCAGCTCGTCTGCGCGGTCTTCCTCTCGCCGCTCGCGATAAATGAAACCGTCTTCACGCCTCCGGTGCTCATCTCCGTCTTCCTGCTCGGAGCCGTGCAGGTGGGCCTTGCCTACATCTTCTTCACCACGGGCACGAAGTATACGGACCCGGTCACGGCCTCGATCATCAACGCGCTCGAGCCGATCCTGAACCCGATCCTCGTGGCGGTCTTCTACGGGGAGATGCTCGGGACCTTCTCGCTCATCGGAGCGGCGATCGTCATCCTGGGGATCCTCTACTACAACATAAAAAGCATACGGTCCAAGGCATAAAAATAGCCCCTGCAGGCAAGATGTCTGCAGGGGTTTTCATTTTAGAGATCACATTCCTCAAAATACACATCGTGCACCGAATCCGGATAGCCCTCAAGGCCTTTGACCTTCACGGGCGCTCAACAGCCGTATTGATGGAGAATTGTGCTTTGTGCATCTTACATCCTCCTTTTAGAAACGAATGATATTCCGCCAGCCTCTTATGTCAACCGGTTCATACCGTTTTTTGAGTTCCTTGACCATATTTCCGCCGCCTGCGTCCGGAATCACCACGTCGCACTTCTCCTCGCTGATCCCGAAGGACACCGTCCTCGGCGCACCGACGTATTTTTTAAGTTCCTCGAGCATGGCCTTCCTGGTCGTTGCCGAAGAATAAATCCTCAGGATCTCCTCGCCCTCCCGGCAGTCGAAGGTATCAAGAACGCCCCTCACCTCGCCGGCCCAGGGCTCCTTCATCAGCCGCTCAAACAGGGCCTCCGTGCGCTCCTTTTTGTCGATCACCAGAAAATAGAGCACGTCATCCACAATATCCTCATCCGCATGGACATAGTTTCTGTAGGGCGAGCCCTTCTTCTTCTCGTAGAGAGCCTCGATCGCCGCCTCGGCGGTCCCCGGGTTCTCCGGCAGCATGCCCGGCCTGAAGTGCCTGCAGTAGATCACCAGCAGATTTTCCCGCACGGTGTTGACGAAGAACGGAACCTTCTCTTCCTTTAAAAATGAAGACAGCTTCTCCGCCGTGCCTCTCTCCATCTTCTGCGTCTTCACGTACGTCGCGCTCTGCATATCGTAGAGAACAGCCCCGTCCATCGCGATGATCGGGAGCCTTAAGCCGATCCCCTGCGTGAGCTCCCGCACGGTCGCCGGCGTCTGCTTCGTGGAGACCGAGAAGCGCATCCCGTCCTGGATAAACTGGTTGAGCCGCACTTTCGTGAGCTGCGAAAGGTTCCGGTCCTCCCGGAAGAGCACGTGGTCGACGCCCGAGACAAAGAGGGTCTCGCGGTCCCTGACACGCGGCAGATGGATCGAGTTCGAGAAGATCGCGACGCCCACCCCGATGGTCGTATCCAATGTCCTGTTAAAGACAAAGAGGTAGGGGTTGACGTCCCCGATGTGGTTCATCGTGATGCTTAAAAAGACGACCGCCGAGAAGTAGGCGGACTCTCTGACCTTCAGGAGGATCGTCGAGTAGAGAACGATCCCGATGAAAGGGGCCAGCACCAGATAATAGGTCATATTTTCATCATAGTGGGGCTCGCCGCCCGTGACGAACAGGGTCCCGAAGAGCGCGATCGAGCCCCAGAAGGCGCCGATCAGCGTTCCCGTGATGCGGTTTTTCCCCACTTTCAGCATGTTGGCGGTGTAGGGCTGGATGCACTGCAGCGCCGCGATGATCGAATAAAAGGGGGCGCCCTGCCTCCCCCTCAGATAATAGATCAAAAGACATAAAAATGCCGCCAGCACCGACCTCATGATCCGCTGGCCCGGCATCGGAAGCTTGCCCCTCTTACCTGCCATCAAAAATATCCTCCGCCATAACCTTCGTAAACCGTCCGGCCGTATCCTCAAACATATGTCCCTCGTTGTCGCAGAAATCCTCCAGATCATGCGGAACCCGTTCATCCGAAAGATAATCGATAAAGCGGATGCCCCGCTCCTTCGCGAGCGCCCCAAAGTAGGCCGAAGCGTCCTCGTAGGCCTCCCGGTGAGCCTCATAGGAGGTCTCCGGCACCGGCGTGATCACACATGTAAGCGCGATACCCTTATTTTTGCAGAAGGCATGCAGCTTCTCAAAGTATTTCCGCTCGTCCGCATTGAGATCCCCGCGGTCGAAGAGGGCCGGCACGTCCTCCCGCGTCGTCCCCTCATCCACACGGAAACGCGCGATAAAGCCGTCCTCATGGTAGCTTTGCACTTCGTCCGTGAACTGAGCGATGTCAAAATTTTTGTAGGCGTCGCCTTGCTTCTCCCGGATGAGTCCCGGGAGATGTCCCGCCTGCTGGCGGTAGAGGTACCACTCAAACGGCGCGGTCCGAAAATCCGCCGTCAGCATCTTGTCGGCAAAGTAGCCGGCCTTGCGGACAGAGAGCGGAAACTCGTGGTAGAGCGAGACATACTCCTTGGTCTGGTTCGGCTTGGCCACCCAGTAGGAGGGATCGATCTCCAGAATGATATTTTTAAGGTCCGTCCTGGCTGCCGCCTCTCTCACCAGGTAATACATGTCGATCGAGTGCTCGCCGCCCTGAGCGGCGTTGATGGCGCGGACGCCCGCGGCGCTCTCCAGCACAGCCGGGTCAATGCCGCACTTTGCGTGGGAGCCCCCGACGATCAGCGTGTCGTAATCCGCGGTCTCCATCTCATGATACATCGCCCGAGTGTAGGTGTAAGGGTAGAGAAGATAGGAAAGCAGTGCATTTCCCGTGAAAAAGAGCACAAGGATGATGAGCACCGCCGCCTTTTTAAAACTGCGCATAGATGAACCCTCCCGTGATGGCAGGCGGCTGCCCGAGTGCCGGCAGCATCATAAGCATGATCAGATACAGTGCAATCCGGAAAATGAAAGGCTTCTCCATGATAAGCCCCGCAAGATCGGTTCCCCGCTCCTTCACGAGGCTCACGCAAAAGACGACCAGAGTCCCGAAGAGGATGATTCCGAGCGCGATCAGAGTGAAATTCGTGGATCCGCCGGGTCCCACCGGAATTGTGAGAAGCTCCGCCGGGGTAAAGCGGGTCACTGCATTTTTCATCATGGAAAATGCCTGCCCCACCGTATCCGCCCGGTCAAAGAACCAGCTGATGTTGACAAGGAGGAAGGTCCGCAGAACCTGGAAGAGATAGAACATTTTCGAATCCTTCCCGATCTTGAGCTTTTTCTTCATATCCCGGAAATTGTCGGCCAGCATGCCGCTTATCCCGATGATGAGACCGTTGTAGAGGCCGTAGACGATGTACTTCCAGGCCGCCCCGTGCCAGACGCCGACCACCAGGAAGACGATGACGTTCGCGACCGCGATCGGGAGCGTCCGGGCGATCTTCTTGCCGAAGACATTTTTGCTCATCTTTTTAAAGGACCGCATCCATCCCGACAGCGAGATCGGGTAGAAGACATAGTCCTTCATCCAGGTGCCGAGCGTGATGTGCCACCTGTGCCAGAAATCGGAGATCGACACCGCAAAGTAGGGCTGCCGGAAGTTCTCGTCCATCTCGATCCCGAAGAGCATGCCGATGCCGACGACCACGTCGATGCCGCCCGAGAAGTCCCCGTAGAGCTGCAGCGAGTACATGAGCACGGCGAAGACGGCAAGCCCCGGATAGGACTGATACTCGTCAAAGAGCGCATTCACGAAGTAGAGCGCGTTGTCCGCGATGACCATCTTCTTGAAAAATCCCCAGAGGATGCGGAGGATTGCCCGCTCGATCCTCGCGGCGTCCGCCCGGTGGGACGCATAGAGCTGCCCCGCGAGCTTTGAGTACCGCGCGATCGGTCCCTGCAGGATCTGCGGGAAGAAGGACACAAAGAGCGCGAACTTAAAGAGATTTTTCTCCGCCTCCTGCCGCTTCCAGTAGACGTCAAGGAGATACCCCATCGACTGGAAGGTGTAGAAGGAGATCCCGAGCGGGAGCGCGAAGTCGACGAAGGAGATGCTCCCCCGCGTGATCCCGTTGATATTGAAAATGATAAAATTGGTATATTTTAGGACGCCCAGGATTCCGAAATTGAGGATCAGCACGACGAGCATGATGAGCCGCCGCCTTTTGTCATCCGCCTCCCGTTCGATGAGCCGCGCCCCGAAGAAGGTCGTGACCGTCGCCGCAATAAGGAAAATGACCAGCCCCCGGCTGTTCGCAAGATAATACATGTAGCTGGCGGCGAGCAGCCAGCACCACTGATATTTCCCCGGGATGAGGTAGTAGACCGTGACCGCAAGGACGACAAACAGGATAAAGAGAAGTGAATTAAGACTCATTTTATGTAAACTCTTTCAGCCCGAAGGCGCTATTTTTGAAAACCCTTACATTTCATGATACCACAGCTTACCGCTTCGGCAAAGTCCTTTTTTTCCCGTGTACAGCTTCCAAAAGCCCTCCCGCCTGTGATACAATATCATTGTGAGGACTTTCCGCAGGGAGGATCACTCCTGACTTCTATTCCTGACACTATGCACGCTTAACCCTGACCATAAAAAAGAGGATCCGCTGCGGACCCTCTTTGCATTTCGTCTTTTACCCATTATGGCTGGTCAGCCCGCGGAGACAGGGTTTGGTATTACCATCTCACCCTCGTCTTCATTTTCTTCGCCGCCGGCAGATGCGCCTTCTGTCTGCTCCGCTGTCTCAGCGGGATTGTTTCCGGTTTCCCCGCCGGAAGCGGCCTCCTCCTTCGGCTCCGAATGCTCTCCGGCATCGAATACGGCCTCGTCCGGGAGTTCCAGATCCTGCTCGGAGACGTTAATATCGGGCACGACCGGCACCTCCGGTCCGGCTGCTTCAGACGGTCCGTTCCTGCTCTCCTCCGAAGTCCCGGCCTGCTGCCTGCTGCTCTCCGTTTTCTGACCGGCTCCGGTTGCATTTTCGGCCGGCTTGTCGGTCTGCCCGTCAGAACTGCCTTTCTGCGCAGGACGGTTGTCCTGCTTCTCCTCTGTCTTTTTGCTCTCCTCTGCCGCTGCCGGCTTTGAACGCTCATCCGCCTTCGGTGCCTGAGACGCCGCCTCAGTGCGAGCCTCTCCGGCAGCTTCCGGTGCGGAGACCGCAGAGGATGCATTTCCGTTTCCTCCGGTCGGTTTGGGAGAGCAGCCTATCATCAGACTTATAATCAGGGCTGCCATTGACGCGTATAGTAGTTTACGTCCCATATGAGATTCCTCTTTTCATCAAATCAAAAACTGTGACGGAACCGGAAATTCCGTCACAGTTCTATTCTTTATACGATCACAGATTATGCTCACGCAGAAGGATTAACATCTTCTCCTTCCTCAGTACATCTCGGTGAAGCTAAAAGAACATCCTGTTCTGTCAATTTGATAATCTCAATTTCAAGTTCTTCATACTTGCTTTTGCTCATGTTAGCAATCTCCCTTCTTTTTTCACACATATATTTATGTGTGATGCATAATTGTATTTTACTCTTAAAATCTATTTTTGTAAAGATTTAAGCACCAAAGTATTCTCTTGCTGCGGTCCCATACCGGTAAAGCGCACAGGCGGCATTCCTTGCGGCCTCACTTCCGCTGCTCCTGAAGAGCAGATATGCGTAGGCAAACGGCCCGTAGGACATTTCCATCGAATTGCCGACTGAATCCGTCGCCGTCAAACCGAAGTTATCGCCCAACTGCCTTGCTTTGATATCTCCGATCTCTATATAGTATTTCTTTCCTTGCTTAGCAGGCGTGAGCGTCTCACCGTTATGAGTAAATGTATACTCGGAAATATCATGCCCTTCTGCGACCGTGAACTTGTATCGAATTCTGGAGTCTTCCTTGAAGATAAAGCTCAGTGCGGCAAAGGTAAGTCCTTCAAGGCTTCCCTCCGTGCTTCCGTTAAAGGACTGCATTGTCTCAGCACTGACATCGGAAAAGTCTGAGACTGTGTTGGCCTCATCCGCTTTATAATCCAGATAGACCTGAACGTAGGCGCCATACTGTTCGAGAGCATCCGCCAGCGCAATCATTTTTTCATTCGTGCTCTGGACTTTGATATCCTCACAATAAGCCGCCACGCTGTAGACAAAGCCTTCCGTCACATCAATGCCGGTCGAGGTCCTAAGCTTCAGGGCGTAATCGTCTCCGCCGCAGATCTTAAGCGTGATCTCGTCATGAATCATTCTGGGAACCACCGGAACCTCTACTTTTATCACCTCTTTACCGGCTCTTTTTGTCTTCTCCGCCTCAGACAGCAGAATCTTTGTGACCTCTCCGTTCATCTCATACCGAATGTATGCTTCCTCATCACTCATGAAGAGGTCCGGCACGCTGATGTAGTAGTTAAGGCCGATAAGACCGCTGAAGTTGACACTGGCGGCGACGACTTCCGCGTGGACTTCCTTCGCGACCGTGTAATAGAAGAACTCGTAGCCGGAATCGACCCCTTCTTCTTTGGGGATATATCCATCCGCACACTGCTCATACGGCACCACATTCGACAGATACCCGGCCGAAATAACAGCCTTTCCGTTTCCGTTTGTGACAACCGCACTCTCCGCCAGCTCAGACCTGATCTGACCGCCGGTCATGAGGAGCTTCGCCTCATCGTTGACTTCCACGCCAGGCTGGCCTCCGATCGTCACGGTGGAGGAGTTCCCCTCCTCATCCGTCACCGTCGTGGTGGTGCCGCCGCTCCGGATATAGCCGCCGGACAGGTTCATGACTGCCGAGTCGTTCAGCACCACGACCGGCCGTGTATCGACCATTCCCCAGGCCATGCCGTAATCCATATTGACCACGGAATTATCGTCCGCCACGATAGCCGACTGCATGGTTCTTATGACGGTCCTGCTGGTGTTCTCCCTGCCGGTCAAGGTGAATGCAGCCTCATCATGAGTGTGGACAGCCGTAACGCCGCCGAACGGCCTGGTCGTTCTGGTTCCGTTGGCATAGAGCCAGCCGGACTGAAGGACAAAGCTTCCGGATCCGAATACGTCGACCAGGGCCGTTCCCTCTGCCCCCGCATCATCACAATTGGAGGCGGTACCCAGATAGTTGGGTGCACCGGAGCCGTACGTCTCGATTGCGGAGGACTTCAGTGTCAGGTTTCCGTAGACCCGCAGATTCCTTCCGGGGGCTGCCGTCACGAAGATCATGATCGCATTCTGGGTCGTTCCGAGATCGATGGTGATCTCTTTGTCTTCCGGAATCACAAGGCCTTTTTCCGTGCAGACTGCCTGCCCGGTCATGATGATCGTATCGCCGTTTGCTGCCATATCGATCGCCTTCTGCAGGTCTGCAAATTCCGCTCCGGTGGTTTCATTTTTGCAGATGAGAGGCATGGCCGCCACCGTATAGGGATACGTTCTTTTGGTCGAGGATACAGTATTCTCCGCCGCCATATAATTCTCGGCTATGTATTTTTCCGGAATGACATTTTTGAAGACACCGCCGGTGATCCTGATATCTGCCCCGTCAGCGATCTCATCACGGTAGAGGCCGTCCCAACGGCCGCCGGCTATGGCGAGCGAGACTTTGTCCTGCCAGTCCGGATCGCCGCTTTCCGTGCGGTAATTCACATAACCATTCACATAACCGCCGTAGCTGCTGTCGACATTGACCTTGATTGCTTCTGTCTCGTCCGTGCAGACCAGATCCAGGGCATTCTTGCCGGCAGCACTGATGTTCCCGTACGTGCTCGTCCCGGTGATATTCACCGTGCCGTCATAAACCCTGACTGCCGTTGTACATGTATCGGCATAGTTGGCATACAGAGTCGCGGCGTTCATATTGAGCGTCCCGTAATTGACGATGACCGCATCCGCCGTATAACTGCGGATGTAGGTCCTGTTCATGGTGACCGTGGCGCCTTTCTCGATGATGACGCCCTCGATCTTTTCGCCCTCAGGCACATTCGCAGTATTAATGTTGATGTCAGGCAGACCTTCCAGGATGACATTCATCCCGCTCTTAAAGATGAGACCGTTGCCGGTCACGTTAGTGAGTAGCTTGACCGTCGTCTCCGTCCCGTCCAGCGGCACCACATCCATGGCTTCCTTCAGCGATTCATATTTGGTATCGCCGACCTGTGCCACCCAGGCGATTCTCTCAAGCGTATACGGATATTTCTCCGCCGTCGCCTCGTCCGTGTTAGCGATTACCCGGTAATTCCCCTGGTCGTAGCACTCCGCGGGAATTTCATCCGTAAACACACCTCCGGTGATGTTGAACGCGCAGGACTCCTGCCACGGGGCAAGTCCTTCCGGAAATGTGACGTCATATGAGCCTCTGGAAATCGTATACCTGGCATGACTCGTCCAGTTATCATCCTCCGTTGCGGCCGCTCCTCTCTCATAACCGAGAGCCCCCTTTAGCGTGATGTCGGCAGAGGAGATGCTGGCTCCCATATAGCCATAGCTGGAAGTTATGAGATAAGATTCCTCGTCACCGTAGATGAGATTGATGACCTTTTTGCCCTCCGGAGCCTCAAAGATGAGCCCGTCGTTGTAACCGCCCAGGGAAACCGTCCCCGCATACATCTCAATGACACTGTCTGTGCCGGATGCGGAGGCATCCACAGAGGTATTGTAAAAATAAAGACCGTTCGCCGATCTGCTGCAGAATACCGGTTCCGGACTGCTGCTCTCCGAAACGATCCTGCCGTTTCCGACATACAGATAGCTGCCGGTCGGAACCGTAAATCCCGCAGGTCCTTCCTGACCGGCCTCATCCGTGATCGTGTAGGTGTGATCCTGAAGATACAGGTAGAGCCTGAGATTCTCCGGCAGCGTGACCCCGGCGCCTTCGGCATCTCCGATCATATAGATATTCTTCGAATACGATGTGGACTGCGCCACCGCATCGACCGCCTCCTGAAGCGTCGTAAACTTCTGCCCGCTCGTGCTGTTGTTGATCATGAACCGGTAGATTTTATCGACAGCAAAGGGATAGTCGGCGGATGTCTCAGCATCAGTATTTGCTATGAGCTCCAGGCCCTCACTCAGATATTCCGCGGGAAATTCTTTGGAATACAGACCTCCGCTGATACGGATCTGATCACTTCCGAAATTGTCTGTATCGACCGCAAACGATCCGGTAAAATGCATGTCCTCCACGGTGAGCTTAGCGGGCGTCACCTCCTGAGGGGCCTCCCCTTCATAGATGAAACCGATGCTGCCGGTGATTTTCCCGGCTGTATTGATTTTTACGGCCGCTCCCTCGGCGGATGTCTGGCAGATCGCAAGAGCGGTCTGTCCCTCCTGCGCGATAATAGACGTCGTCCCCAGAACATCGCAAATCCCGCTTATACTCTGAATGACGCACCCGCAGGACTGGCTCCCGGATGCATCCAGCGTCACATCCTCCAGCGTAAGGTTCCCGCAGCTTCTGATTAGAACCGGTGCCTCTCCCGCAAGTACCGTACCGTTTTTTATTGCAGCACGTGCGCCTGCCACAAGCTCGATTCCGCTCTCTGTATCCTCAGCCGAATTGATCGTAAGGGCATGGCCGTTAAGGTCGAGAACAAGATTGACTCCCGGAGCCGGAGTGAACCCCGGGGCCTCCTGATCCGCAAGAAGGGTCACGGCCGTCTCGCTTCCGTCAGAAGGAACATGTTCCAGAGCCTCCGCCAGTGTCCGGTACTCCACATCACCGATCCGGACCACCGGGACGAAGTCTTCCTCCGTCCCGGTATCGTCGGATGAATTGCCTGATACGCTTGTATTGCCTGTTCCATCATCGCCCGATGGATTCACTGAACCGCTCGTATGATCGGTGCCGTCATCGCCCGATGAATTGCCCGACACGCTCGTCTCCTCACCGCTCCCGGCTTCCCCACTCACGTTTTCCGCCGCCGGAGTCTCTGGTACTGTCTCCGCATGGACGGGAACCGCCGAAAATACGAGTGCAGCGGCAAGCAGCCAGGCCATTGCTTTCTTTCTCATAAAAACCTCTTTCCCGTAAAAACTGTCCGCCATCAGCTGTTGAAATACGCCAGCGCTGCCTGGTAGTAGAGATAAAGCGCTTTGGAAACATTCTTGGCGTTCTCATTTGTGCTCTGCGCTTCCAGCATCTGTGCGTAGGAAATGCCGCTGTATGAAAGATTCATCGTATTCCCGTTCTTGTCGCTCACTGTCAGCGTATAAGGTGTTCCCAGATCTCTGGCTCTTATCTCACCGATCTCCACATAGTACTGCGTTCCCTGTTGACCCGGAACAAGTTTTTTGCCGTCCACCGTGAACGTATAGTCATCAATGGTTCCCTCAGAGACCTTGAACTTGAATCTGATGGCAGAATCTTCCTTAAATACAAAGCTGAAGGCAGAGAATGTGATTCCGTCAAGCTTCCCGACCCAGGAGCCTTTGTAAGCATTCAGAACATCGGCTGTCACTCCGCTAAAATCAAGGTTTGTCACCGCCTGATCGGCTTTGTAGTCAAGATACTTCTGTACATAAGCACCGTACTGCTCCAGCTTGTCCGCCAGATTAATCATGGCGGTATTGGAACTCTGAGCCTTGATATCAGCACAATACCGGGCGACACTATAGGTAAAGCTGTCTCGTGCACTCCACCCGGTACCACTTACAGGAATCAGGTTGCCGGCTCCGTCATATACCGTAAGAATGATATTATCGTGAATTGTTCTCGGAACGACATTGATTGTCAGCAGCTTGCAGGCTTTTCCCCTTCTCGTCGAGTTGGCCAATTCGGAAATTTTAACCTCCGTGACTTCGACCGTATCTTTTACAAACTCATAGGACAGATAAGCGCCGCTGTCTTCCAGAATCTCCTCGGGGAATTCAATATAATAATTCAGGCCAATCGTGCCCTTGAAGTTGACATTCGCCGCCAGAATCGTCGCCGGCGTCTGCTCCTCATCCGTCACCGTATAGTAGGTCGTAATCTCACCGCTCTCAGAGATATCTTCCTTGACAGGACGATACCCTTCCGCGCAATCCTCCGCAAGGAGCTGCTGCTTCAGGTAACCGCCGGATACTCTGACAACCGCATCCCCGGATTTCTCAAAGTTGGTGCCTGTGACATCACTTCTGATCCGTCCGCCCGACATGTTGAACGTGCCGCCGTTCATGATGACCGGTGTGCCGCCGTCCCAGTTGGTTGCATTTTCCGGATCGTTCTTATCCGATGTCAGACCGCCCGAGCGGATGAAGCCGCCGGTCATGTTCACAACCGCGTTGTCATTGACCTCGATCGCCGCGCCGTCGCCCAGGTTCCAGATGCAGCCCTGCTTAAACGTCATCGTGGCACTGTTAAAGAGTCTCACAACCGATTCATTGATGCTGTTCACGATCGCGTAGTTGTCCTGGACATCCGCATCGACGATCAGCTCTGCATTGTCATGGACGCCGATCGCGTTGGTTCCGTGAACCCCCGAGATGGACTGGTCATTGCCGTTCGCCAGCATGTAGATCCTGTGCAGGTTCAGAGTGCCGTTCCCGTAGACATCGATCACGCTGTAATCGCCGGCAGATCCCTTCGTCGCCGAGATGATGTGGCTCACGTGCATGTCGCTGTCCGTGAGGGTCAGATTGCCGTACACGGCGATATGGCCCGTTGCCGTCGGCTCCGCGAGGATCGCGTACGGGATATCGGACGAGTCCTTGTTGACTTCCGCGAGGTCCAGCGTGACGGTCTTTCCCTCCGGAATAACGAGACCCTCATTGGTCAGGTCCACGTTCTTGAGCAGCTTTACGGTTCCGCTCGTCTCGATGGCGTTCACCGCATCCTGCAGGGTCTCAAACTGGACATCACCGACGGAGGCAACGCCGTCCGTGATAACAGGCTTCTCCGGCTCCTTCTCTTTCTCCGTATCGCTGACCGTGAATGTCCCGTCACCGTTGTCATTAAAGAAGAGACCTGCCTGCATATAGGCCCTGAGGTCTGTGTCATAGCTGCCGCCGGTGATGAGCAGGGTGCCGCCATTGCTGATATTCAGGTTCTCGGTATGTACCATTTTTCCGCCGCCGGCTGAATCCATAAACGTCATATGAGTATCCCATCCAACGCCGAGCTCACCGGTCAGGGTCAGAGTATGCCCGTTCAGATCGATCTTAAGATCTGTATGCTGCCCCCAGGTAGTAAAACCGGAGGCTGTGCTGTCTGAGACCAGTTTTAAAGTCTCATTTGTATAAAGATAAGCATCCTTAAGCTCCCCGTTAACTTCAACCACCTTAACTGCCTCATCCGCCTCACCATAAACCTCCGGCTCTTCCTCCGGAACCAACTCCTCAAAGACCTCTCCCTCCGGAATCACATCCTCAAGGACCGTCCCCTCCGGAGTGCCCTGGGTCTCCTCCAGAACCTCTGTCTCTTCCGTCTGCTCCGCCGCAAACGCGGTCGCAGGCGTCGACATCACCATCGCTGCGGATAGTAAAATTGCCATAACTTTTGCTCTGCGCATGATATAAATCTCCTTTCTGTCGTTACTGTTGCTTATTACTTAAACGTTTTCGCAAAAATATCCAATTTTTATTATATTTACGAAAATTATTTTCGTCAACAACCTCACCGTCAACTATATTCACCAAATATCCAGCCATCATTTTGTATACTTTTCACAAAGCTTCAAGAGGTTTTAGTATCATTGTTTATCCTGAAAAATAAACGGCCGGCTCTCCCCTTAAGGAAAGCCGGCCGTCACACCGAAGGAGGCCTTGCCCGAAAGCCCGATGCTGCGAAGCATGGAGGAGAGCGTGTTGCTCAGGATGACCGGCACGCCTCCGAGCACCGCCACGAAAAACATGTACTGCCTTGCGTAGGTGAGCACGTTGTCGCTCGCTCCGAGAAACCTGAGGAGCGGCGTCCCTCCCCCGCCTGTTTTTCATTTCCCTTGAATCTTTCTTTTTATCTTTTCAGATACTCCGCCGACACCGGAAAATTAAAATACGTATCCGGATACGGCTCATACTTCAATGCAAAATGCCACCACTCGCAGTCGATCGGCTGAAAGCCGTTCCGCACCATCACTCTCTGCAGGAGCATCCGGTTCTCGTACTGCTCCTCCGTGACCTCCCGGCATTCCGGGTGCGAGATCGGGCTGAAGAGATCGAAGGGGCTGCCCATATCGACCTCCTTACCGGTGCTCATGTCAAGGAGCGTCAGATCCACCGCGCTGCCCCGGCTGTGGCTTGACTGCTTCGCGATGTAGCCCCGCGCAAAGAGCTCGGTCTTGCCCAGCTCCGGGTAGAAGTAGGGCTTCATCCGGATGTCCTGGTCCTCGATCCCCCAGAGCACAAAATGCTTCACCGCCACGGCCGGGCGGTAGGCATCAAACACCTTCAGCCGGTAGCCCTGCACGATGAGCTCGGAGGCTGCCGCCTTGAGGGCCCTCGCCGCCTCGATGGTCAGAAGCGCGCAGGGCTCCTCATACCCGTCGATGCGCTCCCCGATAAAGTTGTAGGTCGAATAATATCTGATCTCCTGCACGATGTGAGGCACGTAGTCCGCCAGCACAACGAACCCGGAAGGGTCCATGGTCGGATCGTTTCTGTACTCGGTTCTCATCTCACAAGCCTCCTGTTCTGTCCCTTAATCAGTTTCAAGATACATATCCCTGAATCTCGCAAGTCTCTCTTCGTCAAAGCCGTACTCCTGCTCCATATAGTTCTCGTAGGTCCCGTACCGCTCCAGGATCTCGGACATCATCATGTCCGCCGACTCAGGCAGAACGCCGCCGATCATGGTGAAGAGCGATCTTGCGTTGTCCGACCGGGAGGCGAAAACCTCGTATTTCTTCATGAGCCCCTCGATCACGCCCTTCCGGCTCTCGTTGCTGAGAAGAAAATCCGCCTTGACCGCCTCCTCATCGACCCCCAGAGCCAGCAGGATCAGCATCGCGGCCACGCCTGTCCGGTCCTTGCCGTTCGAGCAGTGGAAAAGGAGCGGCGCCTTGCCCGCAAGCAGGCGGTCAAACATAAACCGATAGGACTCGTTCGAAAATGCCAGCGAGGCCGTGTAGCTCGAGACCAGCACGTCGGTGAGATTCCCCTTCTGGTCCTCATCGAAAATGAGACTCATGAGCTCCTTCGGCGAATTGAGATCATCCGGAAAATGCTGGAACGCGGCGCACTTGTTGAAATACTCCGCCCCTTCAATAACCGGGTCCGGGCTCTTCCTGACTCCCTTCTCCGACCGGAAATCCAGAATTGTCCTGAGCCCCAGCCCGCGGACAATCTCCAGCTCCTCCCCGGCAAAAAATGCCGGCGCCGAGCTCCTTATGAGAAGCCCTTCCTTCACGCGCCTGCCATCCTTCGTGCGGAATCCGCCCAGGTCCCGGATGTTGCGTTCCGGCGAAATATCTCTGATGGTTTTATTTTTCGACATAGTTTTCCCTCCGTGGCTGACGCACAGCAAAATCGTTTACAGCCCTACCAGCCGATCATTGCCTCCTGCACGGCTCCCTGCCGGCGTATCAGGTCATAGAGTTCCTCCGGCTCCTCGCGGCACCCGTTCCGAAGCCACATCCGCACCACGGTCGTCATACCCGTGAAAAAGAATGCTCCGTGGTATTCCATCTCCTCCTCGGAACCTGCTCCGAACAGCCGGGCCGTAACATCCGATTCTCTGTACCGTTCCTTCACCATGTCCCATGCGAGCTGCAGTACGCCAAACCTTTTACCCTCCGCCAGATAATAATAATAAAACTCCCGGTGCTCCCTTATAAAAGAAAAAAGCTCCGCGAAGCACTCCCTTGCGTGGGCATTCTCGTCAAGCTTCCTGAAAAACGTCTCCGTCAGCCTGCGGGACATGCTTTCCTCCACCTTCTCGACCAGATCATAGACATCCTGGTAGTGGGCATAGAAGGTGGACCGATGGATGTCCGCCTTCTCGCAGATCTCTCTCACGGTGATTTTCCCGATCGGACGGTGCTCCCGGGTCATCATCTCATACACCGTCTGAATGATTTTTCTGTCCGTCTCCCGGTTCAGTCGATTGTTTTTGACATTCACGCTGATTTCCTCGCCATTATCCCGACACATATCTAATTATTATCGGTTGAACTTATGTCATACCACAACTATACTAGAACTGTAATAAAAAAACAAGTGTCTGCTTATTGATAAAAATACAGTCCTTCAAGGAGACTACACTATGAAAAATGAAAAGCTTATGCGCGAAGGAAGCATCACGGAACTCCTCGTAAAACTCAGCCTCCCCGTCATCCTGATCATGATGGTCACCGTCCTCTACAATATGGCCGACGTCTTCTTCATCGGCAGGTCAGGCGACCGGTACCAGCTGGCCGCCATCTCCCTGGCAGGCCCGGTCTTCTCCGCCATCTCCGCCTTCAATACGCTGATCGGGTTCGGCGGCTGCACGGCGAGCTCCATCGCCCTCGGCGAAGGCCGGGAAGATCTGGTGAAGCAGTACAGCGCCTTCGTCCTCTATGCCTCCCTCGGTACCGGCATTGCGCTCGGCGCCCTGATCATCGCGGGAATGAACCCTCTTCTCTCCTTTCTCGGAGCCGATGAATCCACTGCCGCCTACACCGCGGAATACCTCCGGAGCCTTGCCCTCGGCGCACCTTTCATGATCATGAGCGGCGCTCTGGGCAACACGGTCCGCGCCGACGGAGATGTCAAAAATGCCATGCTGGCCTCCCTTGCCGGCACCCTGCTGAATGTCGCCCTGGACCCTCTCTTCATCGCGGTCTTTCACTGGGGCTGCAGCGGCGCCGCTCTCGCCACCGTCATCGGCAATATCGTAAGCCTGCTGCTCCTCATCATGGCTGTATCCAAAAAAAGTGCGTTTTCTCTGTCCCCGAAGGATTTTACCCTCCGCAAAGACATTTCTCTCCATGTGCTGAGCCTCGGTTTCCCGATGGCGGCCAGCACGCTGCTCATGAGCTTCAGCTCCACCGTCTCGAACCGCCTCACGGTCTCCTACGGAAATGAAGTCATCGCCGCCCGCAGTGTCTCCGGCAAGAGCGCCATGCTGATCCCGATGATCGCCATGGGCATCTGTATGGGCGTGCAGCCGGCCATCTCGTACGTGTACGGCCGCAGGGATCTGGCGCGGCTCCGCAAAATCGTCCTCGGCGTAGGCGGCGTCTGCTTTGTCTTCGCGGCGGTCATGTCCGTCTTCTTCTTCCTCTTCCGAGGCCAGTTCGTCGCGGCTTTCAGCCCGGACCCGGAGATCATCTCTCTGGGCTCAAAGATGATGCTCGGCACCCTGCTGGCTGTTCCTGTCGAGAGCGTCTACCATATGTGCTCCACCTACCTGCAGGCCACCGGGAAAGTCGCCTACGCGACCCTGACCTCTCTCCTGCAGAAAGGCCTGGTTTTCCTCCCGGTCCTGCTCCTCATGGAGCGCCTATTCGGGCTTTCCGGTATCATCTACGCGAACGCAGTCACGACTCTGATTTCCACGGTGATCGCCCTTGCACTCTCGAGCAGCTGGAACCGGCAGATCGCCCTTGCCTGCTGACTTCCGCAGCCGTATGCCTGAAAAAACACCCCTCAGAAACTCTCCGAGGGGTGTTTTCATTATGTACGAACGTATTTGCTTCCGCCGTTTATCCCGGCAGTTTCATCTCGATGTTGCTGAAGCTTGCTCCGCATCCGTCGGCAAAGACGCCGATGTGGGCCCCGTTCGTCGAGTGAGCGATACGGGATCCGAGCGCCTTCACGCCGTCCACGTACATGACGACGATCTCATTCTCGCATACCAGTTTGACATGGTGCGAGTCCGCACGGTTGAAATCAAACCTGGTGAATGCCTGAGGATCATAGGTCTCGAGGTCTGTGATCTCCAGGCCTTCATAGCGCAGCACGTTCCGGCTGGCATCCAGGCACAGCGCATTCCAGGTCTCATCGCTTTCGCTGCCGCCGAATGCAAATCCGACGCGTCCGTCCTCATCCAGTGTCACATCGCACTCGAGCGTCATCGAGGCCGGCCGTGTTCCCATGTCCGCGAGGGCGTAATCACCGGGCTCCGCCGAGAGCGTGATATTGTTGCCGCTGATCGTAACATCTCCTCTCACCGCACCGGCATTTACAGGCTTTTCCTCAGTGAAATACCCGTCGAGAGGCTCGGGCGCCTTAAGACCCAGAGTTCCGTCCTCATGCCGGACGATCTGATGGACCATTACATTTCCGGCCCACTGGTAGACACCGGAGTCCGAACTCAGGCCGGCCTGGCCGATCCATCCGCAGAGATACGTGTTGTCCGCCATTTTCGCCGGCTTGGCCGCGTAGAAGACGAAACCGCTGCCCTCCGAAATGCCCTTGCCGTCGAGGATATTGTCTCTCGGCGCCACAAACGGTCCGTCGATGGAATCGCCGATCGCATAATAGGTACAGCAGTCCCAGCTGTAGGTGAGATACCAGGTGCCGCCCATCTCAAAGAGGACCGGGCACTCGCACATGTAATGCGACATCGGAGCGAAGATTGGTCCGAAGAGCTCCCAGTTTTTGAGATCCGTTGACGTGTACTTGAGCACGACGCCGCCGAGTGTCTCCTCATGGGCCGCGATCAGGAGCCAGTAGCACTGATCTCTTTCCACCCAGAAGACCTCCGGATCACGGAAATCATCCTTGGAGTAGCCTTCCGGCGCATAGAAGAGGACATCACCGTCCTTGGTCCAGTTCTCGCGGTCCGTGCTTGTCGCATGCATGACGCATTCCTTGCCTTTGCCGGCGTTTCCGGTATCATTATGACCTGTATAGAAAAGATGATATCCGCCGTTCTGATCCTGCATGACGCAGCCGGTTCCCAGCGCGGGGTCCGGCTCGGACATCAGTCCGTAATTGAGCACCATGCCGTGGTCCGTATAGCCTGAAAAATCAGACGTGCTGTATTTGTAGATCGGGTGATAGCCCTGCCCGTTATGGCCGGTATCGTAGAGGTAATACAGCTCCAGTTCGCCCTCGTCGGTCACAAAAGGCATGACGTCTCCGACGTAAGCTCCTTCCGGCGCGGGGTAAAGATTGTATTCCACAGCCTCGTAAGGTTCGTCCGGGAAAGCCTGAAACGGCGTTTCTTCTGCGGCTTCCGTCGGAGCCGGTGCCGTGCTTTCGGCTGCCGGCGCGGCAGACTCCGGTGCCGGCTGTTCTGCGGATGTGCCGGCGCCGCCGCAGGCCGAAAGAAGCAGGGACAGACTCAAAATCAGCGGGGTCCAATACTGTTTTTTGCGCATTTGCGTTCTCCTTTCCGTATCCACTTAAGAACGTTTTTCCCGGTTATCAGAAGTAGTAAACCGTATCCGATACCAGATTGATCTTGCCGGCCTTCTCGACCTTGACATCCTTTAAAATAATGCTGTTCGGCGCACTGCAGTTGCCGAGGGACAGCTGGATCGCGAGTTTCGTCTCATCCTTCACATAGGCGGAATACTCGACAAACTCTCCGTAGGGCTTGGAGAGCAGGCCGAAGATTGCTCCCAGACCTTTCTCCACATCTCCGTTGTTGAAGCAGACTTCGAACGGTGCCGGAATGATGGATTTCACGTTCAGGCTGATGCGGTATTTCTGCTCAGGATCGAGAACGACGCCGGTGTTGACAAAGAGCTTGTTCTTCCACGCTTCTTTTCCTTCCGCGGGGGTTTTGATGAGGCGGACCAGGTCTCTTTCCGCACTCTTCTCCAGGTTTGCGGAATATCCTTCCTGTGCCACAAGCTCGGATGTGTACTTGATCACCGGTATCCTGTTATGCTGGAACGTAACCTCCTCGACGGACACACCGCTGACGGTATATGTATTTCCGTCGGTGCCGTTGGTCTCACCGAAGCGGAGCTGCAGCGTGAGTTCGCCTCTGCTGTCGCCCGGCATGATCATGAAGGAGAACGTATTCCTTCCGGGATTCAGGTACCGCTCGTAAATAGCTCCGTATGCCGCCTCGTACGCACCGTCGTAGAAGATCTCAAACTTGTTCTGCGGGTTTGCGCAGTCGACGTTGACGCTGACCCGGTAGCCCCTGCCCGCCGCCGGCGTGAACCCGGTGCGGACGTTCATTCTGACATTCCATGTGTGGCGCTCGGCAGGTGCACGGGAAATGCCCAGCGTGGCACTGCCGTTATTCTTGACAAGCGTTGTGTGGTACCCCTCATCCGATGACTTGCTGATAAAGCCTACGCTGTCATAGCGGAAATCCGGAATGAGATTGACGATATTGTGGAGGCTGATCTCTTCCACTTTCACATTGCTGATGGTGAACTTATTGATGCCGGCTGCGTTTCCTAGGTTGAACTGAATGATCAGCTCTGCATCCCTTCCCGGTGTCACATTGTACGTGACGGTCTGTCCGCCGGCGGAAGCACTGAGATCATACAGAGCGCCAAGCTCTTTTTCGACCTCAACATTGTTATAGCAGATCTCATAGTTCATCGGTCCGTTCGAGGCAACATTGACGCTGACGCGGTAGGACTTCCCGGCTGTCAGCTGTGCACCTGTCTCGGCGAAAAGTTTAATCTTCCATGCTTCTCTGCCGTCAGCCGGAACCTTTGAGATATCAAGGCTTGCGGAAGACTCTGTATTGCTTAAGGCTGCCGCATAATCCTCGTGCGCCCAGAAGTTAATCGGAGCATGCGCGCTGATCGATCCGGACGGATCGACGATCTCATCGACCTTGACGTTGCTGACCTTCACCTTATTCGGAGCGCCGCACATTCCGAGCATCAGCTGTATGTTCAGCTCTGCATCATTTGCCGGGGAAACGATATGTTCTACTGTCTTTGTCTTTCCTGTGTTCAGATTGTAAAACTCTCCGACCGCTTTTTCTTCAGCCCCGTTGTTGTAGAAGACGTTGTAGTCAAAGGCTTTATCCGCTTCAAGATCATAGCGGATGCGATAAGGCTTCCCTGCCTTAAGCTTAGCCCCTGTCTCCACGAACAGTTTGGCCTTCCAGTCCGCCGTCTCTTCGGGCACGGCGCTGACTTCCATTGTGGCGGAAGAATCATCATTTGTCAGACTGGCAGTATATCCTGCGTCTGTCCACAGATGGACGGGAGCCCATGCGATCAGTTTGTCCGTCATAAGATTATCGCCGGCCGTCTCCGTGAATTCCTCGACGTCGATATTGCTGACCGTCACAATAGTACCGGCTGCCGCATTGCCGAGCGCGAACTGAATGACGAGGTCAGCGTCATTTTCAGGTGTTACGTCAAACGTTACGGTCTCGGCATCCTTCGCTGCGGTAAGCCCGTATTTCGCGCCGACTCCCTTTTCCTCACCGCCGTTGTTGTAGCAGATCTCATATGGGAATTCCTCGTCCGCCTGCACATCTGCGCTGATCCGGTAAGACTTTCCTGCTGTCAGTGTCACGCCGGTTTCGGCAAAGAGCTTGGTCTTCCACACCTCGCGGGTATCTTCGGGAGCTCCGTCAAAGCTTACTGTCGCGGATTTGCCGTCGCCGCCAAGTGCCGCAGCATACTCCTCGTGCGCCCAGAGTTCGAAGGAGTCCGGATTGACCGTCTCGATGCTCTCCGGGATTTCGTCATCCATCCATTTTTCCAGCGTGATGCTGTTTACGGCAAATGTAGCGGCCGCGGGGCTGCCGCCCAGCTGGAACTGCACCACAAGATCGTTCGCTGCCGCATCCTCCGCCGGCTCAAATTCAAAGACAAGGTCCTTGGTCTCGCCTGCCTCAATGCTCTGACCGTACAGCGCGCCGTAGCCTTTTTCCGCTTCGCCGTTGTTATAGCAGACCTCAAAGTCCATGGAGGCGTTCGAGGTTATGTTCGCGGTAACCTTGTATTTTTCTCCGGCTTCCGGCGCTTTGTGTGTATACACAAACAGCTTGGAGCTCCAGACGCCGTTGTTCAGGGTCGGGATCGTGCTGATATTGAGAGCCTTCCCGTTCACCGTCTGCTCATAGCCGTTATCGTGTGCCTCAGAGGTGGAAAGGGCGAGATTCGTTACATTTTCATAAACACCCGGAACCGTCACCGTACCCGAGGACTCTTCCTCCCACTTTTCAAGGCTCACACTGTTCACAGTAAATGTGTTGCCGGCCGGGCTGCTGCCCAGCTGGAACTGCAGCACAAGTTCGCCCGAAACGGCCGTGAATTCGTATTCATACGAATTGGTCCCGCCGTCACCGATGTTGAGACCGTAGAGTGCGCCGCAGCCCTTTTCCGTCTCGCCGTTGTTGAAGCAGATCTCGAATTCCATGGCTTTGGCGGAAGATACGCTTACAGCCGCTCTGTATTTTGCGCCTTCCTCCATCTGTACGCCGGTTGCGAGGAACAGCTTGGATTTCCAGACGCCTGTATCGGATTCCGGAACGCTGTTGATCGCGAGCGATGTGCCTGCAACAGACTGCTCGTAACCCGGATCGTGCGTCTCCCATGAAGTGAGCCCGACCGCCACAGCCTTGTAACCGGCTGGGGTGGTGGCTGCCTCCTGGTGTTCCGGAACAAATTTCTCCACCTTCACATCGTTCACGGTGATCGTGTTCCCTGCCGGGCTCTTGCCAACCTGGAACTGAATGACGAGTTCATTCGCAGCACCGGCAGGCACATCAAACTCGCAGACATAGTCTCCGGTTGCGCCGGCGCCGATGCTCTGCCCGTACAGCGCGCCGTAGCCTTTCTCCGCGTCGCCGTTGTTGTAGCAGACTTCAAAATCAAATGCTTTCTCCGAGGAAAGGTTCGTCGTGACTCTGTACTTCGCCCCGGCTTCCGGCACCACGCCCGTGTTTACAAACATTTTAGACTGCCAGACACCGAGATTAAGCGTGGGAACCGCATTGATGGTAAGAACCATGCCGTCAAGCGTCTGGTCATACCCCTCGTCATGCGCCTCGCTTGCGGACACGGAGGGCAGGTTTACCGGGTAATATCCGGGTCCGCCCTGTTCCGGCTCGATCGTCGTAACCGTCGGATAAGCGAAGGATTCCGGAAGGACCGAAACAGCATCTCCAAGTTCGACTTCGGCGACTTTAAGTTCGCTCACCGTGAAAACATTTCCGGAAGTGTCCTCGGTCTGACCGAGCTGGAATCGTAAGATCAGCGCCCCGTCGCTCTCCTCCGGAGCAAATGAATAGCTTATCGTCTGCTTTTCGCCGGCCGTAAGTGTCAGGTCATACAGAGCGCCGTAGCTGTTCTCCTTTGCGCCGTCAAAGCAGGCTTCATATTTCGCCTGATCCTTCTCAGCCGTGATATCGAAGCTGACCGAGTATTTTTTGCCAGCTTCCGGAACGACGCCTGTGTTGATAAACAGTTTGGAATTCCAGAGGTCCCGTCCCTCTTCCGGAGCGCTCTCGATTTTGAGCCCTGCGGAATCCTCCTCGGAGAACACGCTCTGGACAAATCCTTCCGCATGCTGCTCATATACGTTCACACCGGTAAGATATGAGAAGGTTTCCGGAAGAACGTCTATGTACTGAAGATCCTTCGGTTTCTCCGTGCCTGTATCGTAGGAGAAACTTCCGGGAAGAACGTTGCTGTAATCAATCTGGACAGACTCCACGCGGAGATTCTTCAGCGTAAATGTATTGCCCGCTGCGGTATCTGTCTTGCCGAGCTGCAGACGAAGCGTCAGCGGACCGCGATCCGCATCCGGCGCGATGAGCATCTGGACGTGATCGGTGCCTCCCGCTGCGATGCTGCGTCCATAGAGCGCGCCGTAGGCATTTTCATCATCGCCGTCGAAGCAGACTTCATAATCGGCCTGGTCTTTCTCTGATGTCAGGTCGAACCTGATGCGGTATGTTGTGCCCGGTTTCAGTTTCACACCGGTGGCGGCAAAAAGCTTTGCTTTCCACACACCGCGGTCGCCTTCGTTAGCCGGAGCCTGGCTGATCCGCATCGTCGCGGACATAGCGCTCTCCGCAAGGCTGACAACGTAGCCGTCGTCATGCTGCTCATACACGGTATCCGTGCCGCTGTAGTTGAAGCCCGGAAGTCCGACACCCGAATAGCCGACCGGAATCATCTCATCAATAACTTCTCCTGTATCGAAGGATGCATCCAGCGCAAAGTTTTCGGGAAGCACGCTCTCATAGTGGTCCTTGATCAGGTCCACGTGCACATTTCCGACGATGACCACGCAGTCCTCAGGGGCCTCACCCAGAGAGAACTGCAGCACAAGCTCATCACCGTTTCCGTTCCCGGTGATCACCGCCTCGCAGCGCCTGACCTCATCGGCCTTCAGTTCCTGGCCGTAAAGAGCACCGTAGCCCTTTTCCTCATCACCATTGTTCATGAGGACCTCAAACGGCATGTCCTGATCGCACATGATATCGGCGGTGACGCGGTAATGGGTCCCCGCTTTCGGAACCATGCCGGTCCTGACGTACAGTCTCGACTGCCACACGCCCGCATCCAGCGGAGAGCCGATATAGTAGACATCTACCGCATCAGAGCTGCGCGCAAGAATCGTGGCGTAGCCCTGATCGTGCTTCTCGTAAACGAGAGATTTCCTCTCAAAGTTGATCGGTTTCGGAAGAGCGTTCTCGTATTCCACATCGTCCGCATATTCCTTGACCTCGATCTCCGTGAAATCGATCGTAAAGGGCTGAAGCATGCCCAGCTGCAGATCGATATAGCTCGTTCCGCCTGAGGCGATCAGAATGCCGGTCAGGGTGTTCTCACCCTCGTGGATCTGAAACTCCTGAAAATCCCCGAACTTGACTGTACCGGAGACATTCGAGCGGAAATGATACGTCACAAAATAATCCCGGCCGGCAATCGTGGGATAATTGCATTCCAGTTTGACATGCCACGCCTCGCCGTCGGTCTTATTCGCCGTAAAGCGATACACACCGTCGACTGCCTCGCCGCTTCCCTCGACATCGGAGCCCTCAAACTTGGCGTGAAACATGCTGTTCTCCACCCTGACAGGGGCTGCCGGAGCTTCCGCACTCTCAGCACTCATCTCCTCAGGGAAACCCCTGAACGGGCGCTCAAATGTCGGCTCTTCCAGCACAACACTTCCCGCGTTCTCCTCCGATGCTGCCTGCACGGCTTCCGGTGCAGGTTCCGAAACCGTTTCGGGTGCTCTTGACATACTCTGCCCGCACCCTGAGGCCATGAGCGTCAGAGCAAGAACTGCGGCAGTCATGACTCGCATGTGTTTCATTCCGATTCCTCCTTTTGCTTTTTCAGACCGGCTTATGCACAATATTTAAGAAAATTTTTCCGTTTGGTGCCACCGCCGCCAATCTGTGCATCTTGTAAACTTCAGGTACATTAAAGTATAAAGCTTTCGTTTCGCGTTGTCAATTTGTTTGTATCGATATGCATTATTTTATAATTAAGAAGTGCTTTTTTACCAAGGAGCAGCGGGCCGCACATCCATACCAGCCCCGTAGGTTTACATTTTGTAAACATTGCCTTTTAAAAATCCCCGTGTTATAATAGCCGGGATATAAGAATAACTAATCCCGAAGATATGGAGAACACTATTATATGGCGATGAGACGAGTCACCATGCAGGAAATCGCAGCCGCCTGCGGCTTATCCAGAAATACGGTTTCCAAAGTTTTTAACGGAAGGGGTTCCGTGCCGGATACCACGAGAAATCTGGTTCTTGCAAAGGCCAGAGAGCTCGGCTATTTCTCTTTCACCGAAGAAGAAAAACCTGAACCAAAACCGAGCGGAACGATTGCGCTCCTGACACAACATAAGCTCCTGAGTCATAATTTCGGAGCTTTTTTTATCACCAGTTTTACCGACCAGCTCAGCCGGTCCGGTTACACCATGAAAATGTTTGAAGTGTCCGACAAGGAGATCGCGGCAAGGCAGCTGCCTCCGAATTTCGATCTGGAGCATACGGTCGGCATCCTCGGAATCGAGCTCTTCGACAAGAACTATCTCGATCTGATCTTTTCGCTGAACAAGCCGACGGTTTTTGTGGACGGAAATGCTCGTGCGAATCATCTGCCGATCAAATGCGACTTTGTCTCCATGGAAAATATCGCCAGCGAGGAGGCTCTGGTCAACCGGATGATCGCAGGCGGGGCAAAACGGATCGGATTCATCGGAGACATCGAACACTGCAACAGCTTTTATGAACGCTGGAAAGGTTATCGTGGTGCACTTGAAAATGCAGGTCTCGCCGTCGACAAAGACATCTGCATTCTGGAGAAGGACAGTGATCTCTACGGAAATATCGAATGGGTGCGCAGACATCTTGAAGCCATGCCCTACATGCCGGATGCTTTCGCCTGCGCCAACGATTTCCTGGCGATTCACCTGATAAGCGCGCTGAAAAAGATGGGTCTCTCCATCCCGGAAGACGTGATGGTTACCGGCTTCGACGGCTCGCTCGAGGCCGCTGTCGTTGATCCTCCGCTCACGACCGTTGAGATCGCCTCTTCCGAGATCGGCAAGCTTGCCGCCTTCCTTCTGGACAAGCGGATAGAACTGCCCGATTTCCCTTATCACCTGACCTACGTAAAGAGTGAGCCGGTCTGGGGAAAGAGCACGCTCTGAGACAAGATTTTCAACAAAAACGGGGACGATTCTTTTTTGTTCAAAAAAGTATCGTCCCCGTTTTTGTTGAAAAAATTTGCCTCACCCCTGCACAAACCGGATAAACGCCTCGGCATCCTCGAAGCCCTTAAGCTTCGCCGTGTACATGTAGCGGCCCATCTGCGGCCAGTTCATCGGAGGCATCTCCTCCTGCATCACCATGTCTGCACCGTACCGCTCCATGATCTCCTCATGAGTGTGCGTGTAGGTGTGGCCGTCCTTCCGGCTCGCGTAGACGCAGTAGAAGTGCTCAGGCCCTTCCGGCTCTCGCCGGCTGTCCGTGGCAACCATATCCGCATAGATCTGATACACGTTCGTCGAGTGAGCGAAGTTCATCATGTCCGGCGTGTACCCGCCTGCCGGCCGCATGTTGACCTCCAGCGCGGCGAAGTCCCCGACCTTGCCCAGTCCCTTGCGGGCCTTCGTCAGGCGGAAGAACTCGAGGTGCACGAACCGTCTGTCCACGCCGAACGCTTTCACGGTCCGGCGGCCCAGCTTCCTGAGTCCCTCCGGCACCTCCGGGCACGTGTAATACTTAAGATCAAGGTCCTTCACCACAATGTCCATGACCGGCGGCCACACCGTCATGCTCTCAAAGAGCGGTTCACACTTAGAATCCAGGATCGCATCGTAGGAGCAGATGATTCCCTCGATGAACTCCTCCATCACGTAGGGAACCTCGGGGAGCGCATCAAAAAATGCGTCAAACTCGCTGTCATTCGTGAGCTTCCATGTGTCCGTCGCGCCGACGCCGATGTTGGGCTTGACGATCACGGGGTACCCGACCTTATCGATAAATGCACGGCCCGCCTCCCTCGTGGAGACGACGCTCTGCCGTGCGGTGGGGATCCCCGCCTCAAGATAGATCTTCTTCATCAGGGATTTCTCCTTGATGAAACCGATGCGGTCCGACCGGATGCCCGTCGTCACGTTGAAATCCGTGCGAAGGCGGGCGTCCTGCTCCAGCCAGTACTCGTTCATGGATTCGATCCAGTCGATCTTTCCGTATTTGAATGCAAAAAATGCCACCGCGCGGTAAACCTGGTCATAGTCCTCGAGACTGTCCACACGGTAATACTCCGTGAGCGCGGCCTTAAGCGGCGCCTCGAGTCCGTCGTAGGGTGCGTCGCCGATTCCCAGCACGTTGATCCCGTTTCTGTGCAGGCACTCGCAGAACTGCCAGTAGGTATGCGGGAAATTGGGCGATATAAATATAAAATTCATGACTCTTTTCTCCTTGACTTCTATTTTTCAGTCGTTCAGCAGAATGGGCAGGAAGTAGCGGATCTGCTTAAACCACCAGGGCCAGTCATGGGCGACGTCATAGCCCCAGAAGTCGCACCATGCGTGGATTCCTTTATTCTCAAATACACTCTGGAGACGTCGAAGGGTTCGCACGCCCTCCTCCTCCCAGGCGCCCTGTCCCACGCAGAAGATGATCTTCTTCTGGTTGTAGAGCTCAATGTAGGGGTGGTCTTTGGGCATATTCGGGAGGAAGCGCTCCGGAGAGTTGTCATAGAGCGTCGAATTCATGAAACCATCGAAGAAGTAATCCGCATTGTACACGCCGGACAGCGCCAGCATGCCCCTGAAGAGATCCGGCCGGCGGAGGAAAGTGATCGCCGCGTGGTCCGCTCCCATGCTCATCCCCATCGTGAAGGGGAGGCTGTCATTTTCCGCACGCATGAGCGGGACCACCTCATCCACGATATAGTGAAAATACTGCTCCTGTCTGGCGGCGCGCCACTCCTTAATGCCGTCCTTCTGGGACCAGCTCTCCAGATCCACCGTGTCCACGACGAAGAGCTGGATGCGGCCCTCCTCGAGATAATCGCTGATCTCACGGATCACGCCGAAGTCCTCGAACTGGCGGCACAGGCCGTCCTGCGTCGGAAATGCCAGAAACGGAACGCCGCCGTGGCCGTAGATCATCATGTTCATGTCCTTCCCGAGGGAAGAGCTATAGTGTGTCAATGCTTTCGTAAGCATACGCAATCTCCTTGTTTTTCATTTTCATGGGCACCGCGCTTAAGGCGCCACAAAAGACATCCTAACACAAGGAAGGCCGGATTTCAATCATCCGGCCTCACGTCTGTCATCTTTTCACCTGATAATCTTTGCCGTCTTCGGCACATGCTCACAGATATACTTTAAAATAAAATCAAAATCCGCATCCTCCGCGTAGACCTGGTTGTGCTCCAGCACCTGATTCACGTAGATCACATGCCGGCGGCGGACGGCCTTCACCTTACGCACGTCCCGGAACACGGACATAGAGCTGTCTCTTGTCGCCGCAAGGACGCCTGCCCCCATCATGCTCATATTTCCTACAGCCTCACCGACCGCCGCTGCCAGCCAGCCGAGAGCCTCGGCTTTCCCGAAATCCTTACGCATTTCCTTAAGCTCCACGCCCTTTTCGTCCATGGTGTAAAGGACCTGGTAAGTCCAGCCGTGCATGGCCGCAACGATCAGGTAGGCGATAACACTGATCGCCAGCATCACAAGAAGGAGTATCAGGAACACTTTGAAAAATGAAAGGACATCATCAGCGTCCCAGTAGCGGTAATCACCTCCGATCAGACTGATCACTCCCAGAAAAGCCAGAACGATGCCGAAGGACAGAAGCAGGACCTTGAAAACCGTAAAGAGGATCGTCGGGTTCTTCAGCATCTCGACTTCATAGACCCAGCGGTATTTTCCGTCGGGGCAGAGACGGATGTTTTCGGAGACCTGCCTTTCGGACACGGGTTCCGTTCTTTCACTCCCGGGTTTTCTGACCGGCTTTTCCTTTCGTTCAATCACCTTTTCGATCCGGGAGCCGCATTTTTCGCAAAAGCTGCTGTCATCCGGGATCTGCGCCCCGCAATTCGGACAAAACATATCGATTCTCCTTTCATTTCCGGTAATAAAGGAAATTATACCCGGTTTCATCCCAGTCCGGGTATGTGACAGAAAATTTTGCAATGCACGTTTTACTTGTCACACTTTTATGGTATTCTGAAGGAAGGAGGTGCGCTTTATGGTTACTGCAAGGATCAATGAACTGTTCGAAAAACTGGAGGCAAAAAACGGCCAGGTGGCGAAGCTGGCCGGATTTGACCGGACCAATATCAGCCGCTTAAGAAGCTCCGGGAGGACTCCCGGAAAACACAGCCCTACGATTCAAAAACTGGTCACGGGGCTCTATCTCTATGCAGACAATCGAAATGAGCTTGGGAAGCTCTGCGGATATATCGGTGCGGATCCGAGCGGGTCCGCGGAGGAGATCACGGACAAGATCAGGGACTGGCTCTATGAAGGAGAGGCGGAAAATGAAAAAAAGACCGCCGCGTCAGGACCGCGACCCGGGAGCACGCGAAAGCCGAAGACAGTCTATCGCTTCTTCGGGGAACGCCTCGATGCGGTGATGAAGCTGACGGACCTGTCCAACACCCGGCTTAGTCATGCAATCCACATGGATGTGTCCATGATCAGCCGCTTCCGGACCGGCGTCCGCACCCCTGTGCCCGGGTCCGATGTGCTGACCGGCATCACCACCGTTTTGTACGAAAGGGCGAAAGCCACAGGAAAGCTCACAGGCCTTGCAAGGCTCATGGATATCCCCTCCGACATGGCCGACGAAGCAGCCCTCCATGCTTGGCTGTTTGATGACGGACACAGCGGCGACCGGGAGGCCGGAATTGCGGAGAGCCTCCTTGGGTTCTTTGACTCCTATTCCGTCGGGGCGCACCCGCCTCTTCCGGCACCGGAAGATGTGGTGACGGAGGAGATCGCGCAGTCAAAACAGACCGAATATTTCGGAACGGAGGGAATCCGCAGCGCGGTTCTCCGGTTTCTTTTTGATGCATGGAGAGAAAATGCAGGACTCCTTCTGCTCTATTCGGATGAGGACCAGTCATGGCTGACCGGCGACAGAGGGTTCCTCATGCGCTGGGCCTCCCTCATGAGCGCCTGCGTCAAAAACGGAACGAGGATCCGGATCATCCACAATGTGGACCGTGACCTTGCGGAAATGACAGACGCAATCAGAAGCTGGCTCCCGCTCTATATGTCCGGCATGGTGGAATCCTGGTACAGCCCCCGGAAGCGCAACCCGCGATTTTCCCACACCATTTTCCTCTCCCCGGGGAAGGCCTGTATCGAGGCCTTCCACCCCATAGGAACGGAGGCGCAGGGCGTCTACCATTACTATACGGATCCGAAGATCCTCGACGTATGCCGGTCCGGATACGACAGCATGCTGGAGGCCGCGGCCCCGCTGCTTAAGGTTCCCGCCGTTTCCGTTTACGAAGGCGATTCCGATATCACGTCCATCCGGAGCGGGCTTTCCGTGGCGACCATGCCGGAGGAGCTGGTGCGTTCGTTCGATGAGCCGCGGCTTTATGAGGAATGGAAAATGCTTCACGATGCACTGTTCTTTCGGCTAAAAAAAGCAAAGGTGAACGAGTGTGTCACCCTTGCCGATGATGAAGATCTGTTTTCCGGGAAAGTCCGGGTCGAGCAGTTAAGCGGAATCAGGGAACTCTTCTATACGCCTGAGAAGTACGCGCAGCACCTTCGAAACATCATCCGGCTCTCCGAAGAATATCCCGCCTTCCGGTTCTATGCGCTGCCGGAGACGCCGTTTCCCAATATGAAGCTGATGATCGCCGGCGACATGACGGGCATCGTCCACGCGAAGAGACCCGAGCTCTCCTTCGGCTTCAACCATCCCCTCATGTGCCGGGCCTTCCAGAGTTACGCCAGGACCCTGATGGAGCAGTACAGGATGGACCGGAACACCTTGAGGAAGATGCTGGAGGGCAAGTGTCTGTAAAATGATTCAGATATATGTAAAGTAAGCTTGACATTTTCCTTCCAGTATGTTATGTTGAAAATGTAAAGCAAACTTTACCTGTGCGGAGGACCTCATGAAAAACCGTATCGCAGAATTGCGCAAGAACCGCCATATGACCCAGCAGGATCTGGCCGACCTTCTGGGTGTCACGCGGCAGACGATCATCTCGCTGGAGGGAGGCCGATACAATCCCTCGATCATACTCGCCTTTAAACTTGCGAGGATGTTTGACATGCACATCGAAGATATATTTATCTACGGGGAGGAGGAGCCATGATAAAAAAGAATCCGAAGCCGTTCTATATTCTTATCATCATAATCGCCGTCGTGTTTCTGATACTGCCCGCGCTGGGGCTGAATCCGATTATATTCAGCGCGGCAGGAGGCGGACTCATCGCCTACGGTCTCAGCGGCCTTAGGGTATACAGAGATCCTGAATACGCAAAACAGATGGAGATATCCAATCAGGACGAGCGCCTTCACTACATAGCGGATAAATCCCGGAGCATGACGCTGAACATTGTGCTCTGCGGGCTGGGAGCTGGTGGAATCATTCTGCTGGCGCTCGGCCATAAGCCGTACGGCTATGGCTGCATCCTCCTCATGTGCGGGATAGCCCTGCTGTATTTTATCATCTACCAGGTTCTGAGCCGCAGATATTAAGAGGCCCGGGCGGTTTGCACCCGCCCAGGCCTCAGATCATCACGGACTTGTACAGGCAGTATACCGATTCTATGCTTCTAAAGTCCGTGTCGATATCAACACCATTAATAGCTATTCTTCATACAGGATGAACAACATTTGATTCTTTTATTTCAGATCTTTTTTATATCTATTCTGTATCCAATGCCCATAAGATACTTTATCAAAGAACTGATTGTTGCCCCTGAACCGGTTTCGATTCTGCTGACGGCCTGTTGTGACAGCCCGGACGCATACGCTACATCGGACTGCGTCATCTTTTCTGCCTTGCGGGTCTCGATCAATTTCTGCTGAAGCACAATCCTGGCCTGGAACTCTTCGTATGCCTTTCTGCCTTCTCCGCTTTCCGCCACGAGTTTATCCAGTTCTTCTTTTTCATTCTTCAAATCCGCTTTAACAAATGCCATTCTTTTCACCTTAATTCTTCATAACAGGCCTTCTGCCCGTGCTCGTTTTTCCAATTTCTCAGGAACTTCCTATATGGCGAAGTGTTCCCCTAATGGACGGAGTTTTTGCGGAAATACGCGAAATATCCGTCTGTTGGACGGATATTTCATGCTTACATCTCA
>ODAJ012174702.1_pt1 | contig 47658 bp, 46 predicted proteins | sample 1539241 | NCBI WGS metagenome assembly ODAJ01 (sample SAMN02144231, study PRJEB22623) | gut metagenome | biome: sheep rumen | host: Ovis aries | place: New Zealand
TCCTTGAGGTAGGGGAAGAGTTTCTGGTCAACAAATTCCACAAGGTCGTCGCCACTCATGGAGTTGACGGTATCGAGCACCATGCGGCCCGTCTGCGGGTCACGCTTCTTGGGCGTTGCCCACTGGCTCCAGCGATAGAAACCAGTCACAAGTCGCTTGTAGGTCTTGCCTTCCAGTTCTGCCTCTTCCTCGCGCTCCGTTTCGAGGTCATCAAGATATTTCAGAAAAAGCATCCATGATTTCTGCTCCAGATAGTCAAGCTCGCTACCGCAGCCCTGTTCCTTCCACAGTATCTGGTCGATTGCCTTGAATGTGTTTTCGTATTTCATAGTTTCAATGGCTTTCATAAAAGAAGTCAATTGATGTTTCACAAGCGCAGCTTGCAAAACATCAATTCTTAGTTGGCGTTCCAATGGAGACTACTGTTACTGTTCGAGCAACAGGCTGATGCACTCGGCGAGGCTCTCCTCCCAGTAGGGCACATCAATGGCGTAGGTCTGCTTGATTTTGGTCTTGTCGAGCACACTGTAGGCCGGTCGGTGGGCCGGGGTGGGGTATTCCTCAGTGTGCAGTGGGCGCACGTGGCAGGTGGTGATGCCTGCCAGTCGATGGATGGCCTTGGCAAAGTCGTACCAGCTGATGACTCCCTCGTTGGAGAAGTGATAGACGCCGGGGCGTATGCCTTTCTCTATGGCGGTCATGATGACCACGGCCAGGTCGCGGGCGTAGGTGGGTGTGCCTATCTGGTCGAAGATGACGCCCAGTTGCTCTTTCTCTTTGCCCAGCCGAATCATGGTTTTCACGAAGTTGTTGCCGAAAGTGCTGTAGAGCCACGCCGTGCGTATGATCATGGTGTGGGTGCAGAATCTCTGTGCAGCCAGTTCGCCAGCCAGTTTGGTGCTGCCATAGACGCTGTCGGGGCATGGCGTGTCGTCCTCCTTGTAGGGCTTGTGGTTGGTGCCGTTGAACACGTAGTCGGTGCTGATTTGCACGAACCATCCTTTGCGTTGTTCCACTGCAGCAGCCAAATAGGCGGGAGCCACCGAGTTGAGGGTGGTGGCCAGCTGGCGGTCGTTTTCAGCCTTGTCAACAGCCGTGTAGGCAGCGCAGTTCACGATGCCGTCGATCTGGTTTTCCTCCACAAATCGGTTGACGGCTTCCTGGTCGGTAATGTCGAGTTCCTGCACGTCGGTGTTGAACCAAGTGTGTTGAGGGTGTTGTTTTTCGAGCAGCTGCATCTCGTTGCCCAGCTGTCCGTTGCATCCGGTAATTAGTATGTTCATGGTTTTGTTTTACAATGTATTTTATTTTACAATTTGCGATTCTGCGATTTTCCACAATATCACGATTCCACAATGTTTCCTTACCCCCTGTCTTTAGCCATCCTTTTTCTGCCTTCCCCTAGGGATGGCAGGGGTGTGGACGGCCTAAAATTCCAGCGGTTCTTGCTTGTCCTTGATGTAATAGTCGGAGAGCATGCCGATGAAAGTGGTGATTTCGCTGATGGCGTGTTGCGTTTCAGGGGTGATTTCCTTTTTCTGCAGTCGCAACATCATGGTGCCGTAGAGGGCGTTGAAGCACGTTTCCACCTCGTTCTCGTTTTTGTTGGAGCCGCGTTTGCGCAGTTCCACGATGTAGGGCAACACCTTGTAGTATTCGGCATTGTAGAAAGGGTATTTGGTGCTGCCCAGCAGCTGTGCATTCAGTTCCACCAGTTGCTGCATCACGATTTGGTTGATTTGCAGGTGTCCGCTTTGGCGGCACCCCTCTTGGTTCATCATGCGTACCAGGTTGCCGTACCAGTCGGCCATTTCGTCGCGCTGTTCGTCGGTGTAGTCAAACCGTCCGATGTATTCGCGGCGGATGCGCGTCAGCGAGCAGTCGTAGGCGCGTATCAAATCCTCCACCTGCCACATGTAGAGCAGGTATTCGGCAATGCTTTTTTTTCTTAGTTCTTGGGCTATATACATGTTTTTGTCTGTTTTTCTTGGAGTGAAGGGGGAGAGTAGTGAACGAGTGATGTGGCTCGCCGCACTGCAGGCGTATCCTAATAACTGAACGTGTAGAGATTGAACACCGTTCCTACGAGCACGATGAGCGAGAACAGAATCACTACGCTGCCGATGATTCGGTTGATGATGAGAATGCCGTTTTCGTCGAAGATGTTGCGTATTTTGTCAACCAGCCATGTCAGTCCAAACCACCACAGCAGGGCTCCCGCCACGATGCTGAGGTAGCCGATGAGCATTTCGAACGGGTGGTCGGGAATGACAAAGGCAAACTGGGCGAACAGACCCATGAAAAGGAAGATGATGAGCGGATTGGAGAACGTCACCAGGAAGGCCGTCAGGCCATTGTGGAAGAACGAGCCTTTCTGCGTGCCGCTGCGGTGCATGTTCTTCGTGGGATTGGACCGCCAGCACAGAACGCCGAAGGCCAACAGGATGAGGCTTCCCGATATTTGCAGCCAGAACTTGTTCTGGTGGTTGTTGATGATGTCCATCACGAAACTCATGCCTGCTCCGGTGATGAGCGCATAGAAGATGTCGCTCACGGCTGCGCCAATGCCCGTCACGAATCCGTACCAGCGTCCTTTGTTCAGCGTTCGCTGCACACAGAGTATGCCCACCGGCCCCATGGGAGCCGAAGCAATCATGCCGATGAGGATTCCCTTGAAAACCAAATCGACAATGTCTATGTGGAACGGAAATGGCATATTCGACTGCAAAGATACGATTAAGTGAGCAAAAAAGGAAAAGAAAAAAGGTTTTTTTTCTCGTTTTCGTTGCCTATCTGCGAATTTTTGTTAAAGCGCAGCAAATAACTCTCGCCTCGCGCCTTGCGTGTCCTAACTTTTTAATACCTTTGCGAGAAAGAATTTTTTACTAACTTAATACATTTAAAAATGAGTACACAGACATTGAAACCTTATGTAATCGGCCTCGACCTGGGCGGAACAAACTCTGTTTTCGGCATTGTTGACAGCCGCGGCGAGATCAAGGCCACAACAGCCATTAAAACACAGGGCTACGACAGCGTAGAGGACTATGTCGATGCTTGCGTGGCCGCTTTGCAGCCCATCATCGACGAAGTGGGAGGCATCGAGCAAATCAAAGCCATGGGCATTGGTGCCCCCAACGGCAACTATTATAACGGAACCATCGAGTTTGCTCCCAACCTGCCTTGGGCTCACGACGGCGTGGTGCCCCTGGGCAAGATGTTCAGCGAGCGGCTGAGCGGCATTCCCGTGGGACTGACCAACGATGCCAATGCCGCCGCCGTAGGCGAAATGATCTATGGTGTGGCCCGTGGCATGAAGAACTTCATTGTCATCACCCTCGGAACGGGTGTTGGTTCGGGCATCGTCATCAACGGACAGGTGGTTTATGGTTGCGACGGCTTTGCCGGCGAGCTGGGCCACGTCATCATGCGCCGCGAGAACGGCCGTTCGTGCGGTTGCGGTCGCAACGGCTGTCTGGAAGCCTACTGCTCGGCAACGGGTGTGGCCCGCACTGCCCGCGAAATGCTCGAAACCACCGACCAGCCCTCGCTGCTGCGCGAGCTCGACCCCGAGCAAATCACTTCGCTCGACGTTTCCATAGCCGCAGGCAAGGGTGACAAGCTGGCCAAGGAAATCTATGAGTTCACCGGCAACATGCTGGGTGAGGCCTGTGCCGACTTTGCAGCCTTCAGCAGCCCCGAGGCCTTCATCTTCTTCGGTGGCATGACCAAGGCTGGCGACCTCATCATGGATCCCATCAAACGCAGCTACAAGGAGCATGCGCTGAAGATTTTCCGCGACAAACCGCAGTTCCTCATTTCTGGGCTCGACGGTTCGAGTGCAGCCGTTCTCGGTGCATCCGCCATCGGTTGGGATCTGTAATAATTTCGCCTTTCTCAATACGCCAAAAATATCTCCCGGCCCCGCGTTCAAATTCTCTAGAAAATTTGAACGCGGGACCGGGAGATATTTTTCTGTTGTCGTGAGTGGCAAAAATTGTGTCGTGAACGGCGTTGTCATTGCCGATTGGCAATGGCGGTGGTTCCACGAATACAGTCATTCAAGGTGGCAGTCCTCGATGCCGCGGAAACCGTTGAGGAAGTCGCGGGCCATCATGCGCTTCTTGCCGGTGAGCTGGAGCTCGAGAAGTTCCAGATTGCCGACGTAGAGATGCTTGCCGTCGGTGGCGAGGGTGGGAGAGGCCCCTTCTGCATTCTCCCCACTGTTTTCCCGAAGGGTGGGTGCGGCATGGGAGTCGGGACGGCTGTTGGTTGCCGGTTGCTGGGCAATGCGCGCTTGATAGATTTTCAGAACGGTCCGTTTCCCGTCGGGGGTGACGAGGGTGGTCCATGCTCCGGGGTAGGGCGAGAGACCGCGGATGAAGTCGTAGATGCGCTTGGCGGGCAGTTGCCAGTCTATTTGGCACGTCTCCTTGAAAATTTTCGGGGCCGCATGGAGTTCCGTGTCGTGATTGGCGAACTGCTCCTGTGGGAGAGAATCGACATGGCCGTTGCCCTGGATGATGCGGTCGATGGTCTCGATGGCCACCGTTGCGCCCAGGTGCATCAGTCCGTCATAGACGTACTCCACGTTGGCATCGTCGGGGATGTCGAAGGGGCACTGCATGATGATGCGTCCCGTGTCGATGTCGTGGTCGAGGAAGAACGTGGTGACGCCCGTCTGCCGTTCGCCGTTGATGACCGCCCAGTTGATGGGCGCTGCTCCGCGATATTGAGGGAGCAGGGCGGCATGGACGTTGAAGGTGCCAAAGCGCGGCATCGCCCACACCACCTCGGGCAGCATGCGGAAGGCCACCACCACTTGCAGGTCGGCATTGAATGAGCGCAGCTCGCTGACGAAGGCCGGGTCTTTCATCTTCTCGGGCTGCAACACGGGCAGCTGGTGTTCCAATGCGAATTTTTTCACCTCGGAAGGTTGGAGCACACTGCCGTGGCGGCCCACGGGCTTGTCGGGCTGGGTGACCACGGCCACAACGTTGTAGCCGCCCTCGACAAGCTGTCGAAGGGTGCCGACGGCAAACTCGGGCGTACCCATGAAAACGATGCGTAAATCCTGTTTATTCATTGAACGCTAAGCATTGAATAAACCTCACACAGAGGTACGGAGTAGAAAGAGTCTTTGGCTTCTCTGTATCCTCTGTTCCTCTGTGTGAGGTTCTTCTTTATTCCATTTTTTTTATTTTTGTTCTTCTGTTTGGGTGAATTCCTTAACTCCTGATGATTTTCACTTCGCCGTTGAGGCCCAGTTTGACGATGCTGCTCGGCTGGTGGGGTTTGTGCTCCTGTCGGCGGCTCCAGCAGACGTAGTCCACTGCATCGACAATTTCAGGACTGATGTCGCGGTAGTTCTGTGCTGCCGGTTCGCCGCTGATGTTGGCACTGGTGCTGACGATGGGCTTCTGGAAACGGTAGCACAACTCGCGCGAGAAGTCCTCGCGGGTGATGCGCATGGCGATGCTTCCGTCTTCGGCGATGAGGTTGGGTGCCAGGTTGACTGCTCCGTCGAGAATCACCGTCGTCGGCTTGGTGGCCAGTTCCATCAGGTCCCACGCCACGTCGGGCACCTGTCTCACGTAGCGTTGCAGCCGTGCGTCGGAATCGACGAGGCAGATGAGAGCCTTGGAGTCGTCGCGCTGTTTGATTTGATAGACGCGGGCCACAGCCTCGGCGTTTGTGGCGTCGCAGCCGATGCCCCAGATGGTGTCGGTGGGGTAGAGGATGATGCCACCTTTGCGCATCACCTCGACAGCTTTCTTTATATCTTCTTCTCTTGTCATAATAAACTAAAGTTTTCAAGTTTCAATAACTCCTGATAACTCCCGACATGCGAACCTTACTCGGCGCTCATGTCGGCCACCATCTGGCGGTAGTGGGCGTAGAGACGGGTGCGGTTGATGTATCCCAGCAGGCAGTTGTCGGTGTCGAGCACCGGCAGCATGTGGGCGTCAGTCGTTTCGAACTTCTTCATCACGTCCTCCATGGGGTCGTTCACGCCCAGGGTTTCCGGGGGCGGTGTCATGAGCTGAGCCACTTGGAAATGGTTGTAAAGCTCGGTGCGGAACATCAGGTGGCGGATGTTGTCGATGTTCACTTCGCCCAACAACTGGCCGGCATCGTCGAGCACGGGCAGTATGCTGGAGTTGCTTCTGCTGATGGCATGGATGAGTTTGCCCAGCCACATGTCGGGCGAAACGGCGGTGAACTCACGGTCGATGACGCTGTTGAGGTTCATCAGGGTGAGCACTGCCCGGTCGGTATGGTGGGTGATGAGTTTGCCCTCGCGCGCCAACCGCATGCCGTAGATGCTGTGTGGCTCGAACATGATGATGACCAGATAGGCACACACACTCACGATGATGAGCGGAATGAACAGCCCGTATCCACCCGTGATTTCGGCAATGAGGAAAATGCCCGTCAGCGGGGCGTGCATCACGCCGGCCATCACGCCGGCCATGCCCAGAAGCGAGAAGTTCTTCTCGGGGATATAGACTCCCACCTGATAAGTGTTCCACAGGCGGGCAAAGAGGAAACCGCCGAAGGCTCCGATGAACAGCGAAGGGGCGAACGTACCGCCACATCCTCCACCGCCGTTGGTGGCCGAGGTGGCAAAAACCTTGGTGAGCAGCACCATGGCAATGTAGAGCACGAGCAGGTCGCCGTGGCCGTAGAACAGCGAGTTGTTCATCACTGTGTTCCAGTCGGTTTCGGTCTTTCCGTTCAGCAGGATGTTGATGCTGTTGTAGCCTTCGCCATAGAGCGAGGGGAAAAGGAAAATCAGGGTGCTCAGCACCAGTCCGCCCAGGGCGAGCTTGGCGTAGGGCTTGTCCTTGAGGCGTTCGAACACCCACTCGCAGGCCGACATGGTGCGTATGAAGTAGAGACTCACCAACCCACAGACCACGCCGAGCAGTATGCTGGCGGGTACTCTGTCGATGAGCCACTCTTCGTCGAGTGTGAAATGAAACAGCGAGTCAGTGCCTATGAACAGGTAGGTGAAGCAGGTGGCCGTGACACTGGCGATGAGGATGGGCAGCAGCGAGGCCATGGTCAGGTCGATCATGAGCACCTCGAGGGTGAACACCAGTCCGGCGATGGGAGCCTTGAAGATGCCGGCAATGGCTGCCGAGGCGCCACATCCCACGAGCAGCATGACCGTTTTGCTGTCCATCTTGAACGTTTGTGCCAGGTTGGAGCCAATGGCCGAACCCGTGAGCACGATGGGAGCCTCGGCACCCACCGAACCGCCGAAACCGATGGTGATGGCCGAAGCGATGACCGACGACCAGCAGTTGTGGCCTGGCAGTCGCGAGCGCTTCGACGAAATGGCGTAAAGAATGCGGGTGATGCCGTGCGAGATGTTGTCCTTCACCACGTGGCGCACAAAGAGCGAGGTGAGATAGATGCCAATGACGGGATAGACCAGATAGAGCCAGTTGAACGACGTGTAGTCGAATCCGGCCGTGAGCAGCAACTGGATTTCCTTGATGAGCCAGTGCAAAACAAAAGCAGCCACTGCTGCAAAGAAGCCAACGGCCAATGCGAGCAGTAGCGTAAATTGCTTGTCGGATATGAATTTTGGTTTTTCCAACGGTCTTACCAAAGAACGTTGATTCGGTAGCCGAGGGTCACTGAGACAGTGTGCATGTGGCACTGTCCAAGAATGCTCTTGGCCTTGGCTGTCTTAGGAACTTTGTTCAGCGAGAAGTCGTATTGTGCTTCCAGCTGCAGGCGGCCAATGTTGATGGCCACTCCGGCGGGGATGGAAACCAATCCGCGGTGCAACTGGTCCTTGAAGTCGCTCTTGCTGCCGTCGAAGTCGTATTTGGCGTTCAGCAGACGGGCCAGATGGATGCCTGTGAACAGGGCCACGCCGTTGGCAATGTAGTATTTGCCAAGGTACTGGGTGTTGAGCACATCCATGTGGTAGTTGTAGGGACCCGACGTTTGCTGTTCGCCCGATTGGGTGGTATAAGGCGCGAACACGTTCTTTGAGCCAATGCGCGAATAGTGGATGTCGAACGTGAGCGATACGCGGTTGTTGAAGAACACCTCGGCATCGGCACCTGCCCTGGGGCCAAACATCCAGTCGCCTCCATGGGTGGAGAAGTTGGATGCTGCTGCTCCCACCTTGGGGGTTGCCCAAAGTTCCCAGAGGTTGTGTTTCTGTGCATTCACGTTGCTAATGGTGGCCACCATCATCATGGCCATGAGAATGAATCTTTTCATCGTGTTGTCTTACCTTGTAATGTAGCTTCTATAATAGCTAATAGTTATTTGTCTGTTTGGCAGGAGGAGGTGACGTGTCCCACGTCACAAATTCACGGATTGTGGCGTGGAACACGTCACCTCCTACTTGGACACTGCAAAGGTACGTCATGTTGGGCGGAATACAAAATAAAAAATCATTTTTTTTATCTTTCCGTGCCTTTTTCTTGATTTATTCGTGCTCCAAGTTGGTCCTGTGCGTATTTGCCTTGGATGGCGAGCAGCGGGAGGGAAGGCTTTTCAGGGTTAGGCCTCAGAGGTTGGGATGTGCTCGTCTTGGGTTTGCCAGAACTTGATTTTCTCAAATTCGTCGTTTACGATGTCGTTCAGCGAAACTCGCCCCAACCAGGCTGCCAACTGCATGCGACGGTTGTTCTTCACCTTGATGGCGTAGTGGCGCAGGCAGGTGCGCGCAATGGTGACATAAACCGTGGCATAGTCTTTCTCATAGACGCGCGTCATGCGGAGCGTGTGGCGCAGACCTTCGCGAACCATCAGGTGTAACTCTCTGTCAATTCTGTTTTTATAACTCATTTCTGTTCTTGTTTTTTCGTTTTTTTTCTTCTATATAACTAAAAAAGGCTGTTCGCCTGTTTTGCAGTAGGAGGTGACGTGTCTCACGTCACAATCCGTGAATTTGTGACGTGAGACACGTCACCTCCTACTTGGACACTGCAAAGGTAGTGTAAAAAAATGGATCAGTGAATGAAATGGGAATGATTTTCCATTTCCGGGTGTAAGATTTGTTGTTTTTGGGCTGTTTTTCGGCTGCAGGAGAAGAAAAATTTTCCTTTATTTCCTTTAATATGTCAAATATTTGTTCTATCTTTGCACTCGCATAGACGGCATTTGTGAATCTGCGAAAACTCATGGGTGGACTAAAGCATTGAGTATCATTGAAAAAGAGAATCATGCGGCTGTATATCCCGTTTTCAGAAGTGGTGTAGCTTTTTCCGGTCGATGCACTTTCTGGTCCATCCATATCCGCACTTTTTGAAATACGAGGGTGCGGCAAAGAAAGTGTGTTCGGATTTCAGGTTCGCAGATAGCTAGTGGAATGCTTAATCTTATTACTCAACTTCGTTTTTCCCTCTTTTTGAATGGATAATCTTCACAGTGCGTTCAAGTCGCTTTTTGGCAATGAAGAGGCGCAGTTTCAGATTTTCTCCCCTTACCGCATTTGCCCGTTGGGAGCCCATGTTGACCATCAGCATGGTTTGGTATCGGGATTTGCCTTCAACAGCGGCATCGACTTCTTGCTTTCGTCAACAGAGACGGGCAAGGTGGAGATGGCCTCGCTGTCGTTCGACGGACTGATGACCTTCAATGTGCGTCGTCCCGTGGAAGAGAAACAAAACAACTGGGGCGACTATTTGCGCGGGGCGGTTTGGGCGCTTCAACACGATTTTGTCTTAAAGAAGGGTCTGCGCGGCATTGTCAAGGGTTCCATGCCCATCGGTGGCGTTTCGTCGTCGGCCGCTCTGTTGTGTGGGTTCGTGCTCGCACTGAGTCGTGTCAACGAGTTGAATCTCAGTAAGAAACAGGTGATTCGCTATGCCTCGCTGGCAGAGCGGAAGTATGTCGGTCTGAACAATGGCATTCTCGACCAAGCCTGTGTGGTGCTCTGCGAAAAAGGCAAGCTGCTGTTCCTTGACACCGACACCGAGGACTACCAGCTGCTCAACTATGGCAGCAAGGCCACCCGGGAGTGCAAGCCGTTTAAGTTTGGCATCTTCTTCAGTGGCGTTACCCGCAAACTTACCGGCACGGACTATAATCTGCGCGTGTCGGAATGCAAGACTGCCGCTTGGAACATGCAAGCCTATGAGGACATTCCCTTGAAGGAACTGTCAGAAACCCGGCTGCGTGATGTAGATGAACAGTTGTTCGCGAAATACGAGCACCAGATGCCTGCCCGCTTTGCCCGTCGCGCTCGCCATTTCTATACGGAGTGTGGCCGTGTGCGCAAAGGAGTCGAAGCTTGGGAACAGGGCGACATCGAATTGTTCGGAAAATACGTGTTCGAGAGTTGCGAAAGCTCGATGAACAACTACGAGTGTGGTTCGCCCGAGCTGATAGCGCTGTATAAAATCATGCGCCGCACCGACGGCATCTACGGAGGCCGTTTCAGTGGGGCCGGCTTCAAAGGCGCGTGCATCGCGTTGGTGGATCCCACAAAGGAGGATGCGATTCGCGATTTCGTGACTGCGGAGTATCTGAAGGAGTTTCCGCAATACAAGGATTCTTTCCAAATGTTCTTCTGCGAGTCGTCCGACGGCGTAGGCTTCGTGGAAGACGAATGAACAGCCGTCCAAATTCACTTTTCAGAACATGAAAAATATCGTCATCGCTGCAGGTTATGCCACCCGTTTGTATCCGCTGACGGAGAATTTCCCCAAGCCGTTGTTGCAGATAGGTCGTCGCACCATCCTCGACCGTCTGTTGGACGACATCGACGGCATTGACGGCATTGATGAGCATATCGTGGTCAGCAACCATAAGTTCGCCAATCAGTTCGAGGAATGGGCTGCGCGGCGAAATGGCAAACCCATCCGTATCATCGACGACGGAACGGAAACCAATGATACGCGCCTCGGGGCTGTCCGTGACCTTCTGTTGGCACTCACAGGCAATGCCGACGGCAATTGTACACCGCTCTTCGACGATGATGTCATGGTGATTGCGGCGGACAACATACTGGAGTTCTCTTTCCAGGGGTTCGTCGATTATTTCAAACAGAAGCAGACCTCGGTCATCATGTGTCACCATGAGCCGGAGTTGAAACGTCTGCAGCGCACGGGCGTCATCGCCGTTGACGAAGCGATGCGGGTTCTTGAGATGCAGGAGAAACCCGAGCATCCCGTGAGCCACTGGGCGGTTCCACCTTTTTATATATATAAGCATACCGACCTGCCGCTCATCGCCGATTGCCTCAGTCATGGCTGTGGTTTCGACGCCCCTGGCAACCTGGCGCACTATCTGGTTGACCGCACTGTCCTCCATGCTTGGCCCATGCCCGCCGGACGCTTTGACATTGGCTCGCTCGACTCATTAGAGGAGGCCCGCGCCAAGTTCGGTTGAGAGTTCTTCTCAAGCGGAGAATTTTTTTCACACAGAGGTGGCGTTTGTTCTCACGCAGAGGCGCGGAGGTTTTTGGAGTTAAGGAGGAAATGTCAAGAGTTGAGGATGGATACGAGAGGTAAGGAGGAAAAAGAAGTTAAGGGAGTAAAATATAGATTATAACGGGATAAGAAAGTTGAGGAGTGGGATGATTGATGATTAGCGATGATTACACTTACAGATTGCTCTCATGCGCTTACGAAGTTCATTCAGCATTGGGGCCTGGATTGTTGGAAAGTGTATATGAAAGGGCATTGGGCTATGAATTAGAACTGAATGGATTCAGTGTCCAACATCAAGTGCCAGTAAAGATAAAATATAAAGACAAGGAGTTTGACAATGATTTGAAGCTGGATCTCATGGTTGACAATCAGGTGATTATCGAGTTGAAATCTGTGAAGGAAATCCTTCCTGTTCACCAGATGCAGTTGCTCACCTATCTTCGTCTCACCAACACTCAGTTAGGATATGTCATCAATTTCAACGTTGACCAATTAAAAAACGGTATTCAGAGGATAGTTAATAATTACAGATAGAATCTTCTCAAAAGTTCTCTCTTACTCAAAAACCTCCTTTCCTCAAAAATCTCTTCAACACAATTATTACTCTCTTTGCTCAAAATAACTCCGCGCCTCTGCGTGAGCCCCAAAGAAAACTTCCGCGTGAACCTCTCTTGCAGAGATAATCAAAAACTCCAAAGAAATTGAAAATATTAGTTACAGGAGCCGCTGGCTTCATAGGATCAAAGACTGCTGCCATGCTCGCCGCACGTGGCGACCAGGTGGTGGGCGTTGACAATATCAACGACTATTACGACGTGCGGCTGAAGTACGGACGGCTGCGCTCGTGGGGAGGCATCGCCTTCGAAGGCGAGGAAATGCCTTACGGACAGGTGTATCAGAGCGGAACAATGCCCAACTACAAGTTCATACGACTGGACATTGCCAACAAAACAGCCCTCGACGCCCTCTTTGCGACTGAGCAGTTTGACAAGGTGCTCAACCTCGCCGCCCAGGCAGGTGTGCGCTACAGCATCACCAACCCCTACAGCTACTTGCAGAGCAATCTGGTGGGATTCCTCAACATTCTTGAGGCATGCCGACACAACGGGGTGAAGCACTTGGTTTATGCTTCTTCGAGCAGTGTGTATGGACTGAACACCGAGGTCCCCTACAGCGAGGACCACAAGGTCGATTCGCCCGTCAGCCTCTATGCCGCCACGAAGAAAAGCAACGAACTGATGGCCCACGCCTATAGCAAACTCTATGGTTTTGCCACCACAGGGCTGCGCTATTTCACCGTTTATGGTCCTTGGGGCCGCCCCGACATGTCACCCATGCTCTTTGCCGGTGCCATCTCGCGCGGCGAGGCCATCAAGGTGTTCAACCACGGGGACATGATTCGCGACTTCACGTTCATCGACGACATTGCCGAGGGCACCATCCATGCCATCGACCACCAGCCTGTGGCCGAGGAGTGCAAGAATGGCGTACCCTACAAAGTGTATAACATCGGATGCAGTCATCCTGTGAAGCTCATGGAATTTATTTCAGAAATAGAACAAGCCTATGGTGAGGAAGCCAAGAAGAAATACCTGCCGATGCAGCCGGGCGATGTCTATCAGACCAATGCCGACACCCGCCATTTGGAGGAAGATTGTGGATACAAGCCCCACTGGTCGCTCCACGATGGCATCCAACAGTTTATGAAATGGTACAAGAGCGACGAGAACCCGCTCAAGCAATAATCAACATATAATAATCAACTGACTCAACTTTCAGAGAATAAGTAAACAAGAAGTTGCAAGAAGTTACAAGACATCAGTCTTAGCCCTGAGTCTTTCTGTCTAAGGGGATACATGGCACGAAACTATTGTCTTGAACTCCATGCTACTACTTGAACTTCTTGAACTACAAAAAGTTGAGCGATAGCGAAACTTAAATCAACTAACACTTTCCAAATGAAAATAGCAGTAGCAGGAACAGGATATGTAGGATTGTCTATAGCAACCCTGCTGGCACAACACAACGAGGTGACTGCCGTTGACGTGATTCCCGAGAAGGTGGATCTCATCAACCAGCGCAAGTCGCCCATTCAGGACGAGTACATCGAGAAATACCTGGCCGAGAAGAAACTCAACCTCACGGCCACCCTCGACGGAGCAGCCGCCTATCGCGATGCTGACTTCGTAGTGATTGCGGCTCCCACCAACTACGACCCGGTGAAGAACTTCTTTGACACCCATCACATCGAGGATGTCATCGACCTGGTGCTCTCGGTCAATCCTGCCGCAGTGATGGTCATCAAGAGCACCATTCCTGTGGGCTATTGCCGTTCGCTCTATGTTCGTTATGCGCAGAAAGATGTTCCGCAGTTCAATCTGTTGTTCTCGCCAGAGTTCCTCCGTGAGAGCAAAGCCTTGTACGACAACCTCTATCCGTCGCGCATCATTGTGGGCTATCCTAAGCTGATTTCGCAATACCCCGAAGAGAATGAAGCCATCCGTAAGGTGGCTGATGTCAATAAGTTGCAGCAGGCGGCAGAGACTTTTGCTTCGCTTTTGCAGCAGGGCGCCATCAAGCAGGACATTCCCACCCTGTTCATGGGCATGAAAGAAGCCGAGGCCGTGAAACTGTTCGCCAACACCTACCTTGCCCTGCGCGTCAGCTACTTCAATGAGCTGGACACTTACGCCGAAGTGAAAGGGCTCGACTCGCAGGCCATCATCCAGGGCATCGGACTCGACCCGCGCATTGGCACCCACTACAACAACCCGTCGTTTGGCTATGGTGGCTACTGTCTGCCCAAAGACACCAAGCAGCTGCTGGCCAACTACGAGCATGTGCCCCAGCAGATGATGACGGCCATCGTGGAGAGCAACCGCACCCGCAAGGATTTCATTGCCGACCAGGTGCTGAAGAAAGCCGGCTATTACGACTATACCACCGGCAGCCGTTACGACCTGGCTGCAGAGAAGAAAGTTGTCATTGGGGTCTTTCGCCTCACGATGAAGTCCAATTCGGACAATTTCCGGCAAAGCAGCATTCAAGGGGTGATGAAGCGCATTAAGGCCAAGGGTGCCACAGTCATCATCTACGAACCCACCCTTCAGGACGGCACCACGTTCTTTGGCAGTCTTGTCGTCAACGACCTGGCCAAGTTCAAAGCCCTCTCGGATGCCATCATCGCCAACCGCTACGATTCCATCCTTGACGATGTGGAGGACAAAGTCTATACTCGCGACTTGTTCCGTAGGGACTAAAAAAAACTTATACATACTCAGCCAGTAACACTCTTGAAAAATAGGATATGGGTGTTTATGAAGAGAACATAGTGCCTATTAAGATTTCGCATCTTGCAGAGTTTGTGGCCAAACAAAAGCGAATCTCGTTGGATGACGCATTGGTGTATATCTACGTCAATCCGATGTATAAAAAATTGTACGATGAGAATTCGAAATGGTGGTATTTGAGCACAGAAGCACTTTACGAAACGTTCGAGCGCAGTAGAAAACAGCAAGAACGGTCTGTTGCAAAAGAAGTGTTTGAGTTTTATACGTATTGTTTGGAGAAATATGCTAAAGCCTTTAAGTCCAGCGGTATTAGTACTTGGGGACTTTTTAAAGAAACGGGGGCTGATGAGTATGTCTTGAGCAATTACGATTTGCTCCATACACAAGGAACGGAGTATTTGGTGGAAGACCTTCACCGTTTTATAACCAAAAGAAAAAGTTGATACTCTATCATGGCTCTACGGTTGCCGTTAGAAAACCGTCTTTAATGCCTGGCCGTTCGAATGCCGACTTTGGAAAAGGCTTTTACACAACGAGCAATCAGGAACAAGCGGTTCGTTGGGCAAATATCAAAAAAGAGCGAGAAGGTTCTAAACGAGCAATGGTTTCTGTGTATGAGTTTGATGAAAATCTTCTGAACAATACAGACTGGAACATTCGTCATTTTACAGGTGCTGATGAAGCATGGCTTTATTTTGTGTCCGATTGCCGAAAGTCCAGGCGACATACCTATGATTTGGTGTTGGGGCCAGTGGCCAACGACAAGGTCTTTACTACAGTGAATCTCTTTGAAAGTGGAGTATTGGATGCCCCGGCAGCCATACTTCAGCTGAAAGCATACAAAACTTACGATCAAGTGTCGTTTCACACAGAAAAGACAATCAAAGAACTTCATTTCATAAAGTCTTTCGAGGTTTAATTCATTCCTTTCTATGAAATACCCTATTGGCATACAGAACTTTGAAAGGTTGCGCCGCGAAGGCTATATCTACGTTGACAAGACGGCATTAGTGCATAAGCTGGTGTCCGAGGGTAGCTATTATTTCCTTTCCCGTCCCCGGCGATTCGGCAAGTCTTTGTTGCTATCCACCTTCGAGGCCTATTTCCAAGGCAAGAAAGAACTGTTCGACGGACTGGCCATAGCCGAACAGGAGAAAGAATGGATTGAGTATCCCGTTTTGCATCTGGATTTGAACACGGAAAAGTACGAGACCAAGCAGGCCTTAGACCAAATTCTTGACAGCAATCTCAAAGACTGGGAGGATATCTATCAACCTGATGTCCAAGGAAAAACCCTTTCTGATCGTTTTATGCGCGTAATTCGTCGCGCCTGTCAACAAACGGGCCGTCAGGTGGTCATTTTGGTTGACGAATACGACAAACCTCTGCTTCAGTCCATAGGAAATGAGCCTTTGCAAAGCGAATACCGTAGCACGTTGAAAGCCTTTTACGGAGCTTTGAAATCGTGCGATCGCTATATCCGCTTCGCTTTCCTTACTGGTGTGACCAAGTTTGGCAAGGTGAGCGTGTTCAGCGATTTGAACAATCTTACAGACCTGTCGTTGGATAAGCGTTATTCAACTGTTTGTGGCATCACCGAACAAGAGCTTCATGACAACTTCGATGAAAGCGTTTCCGCTTTGGCCAGTGAAAACGGATTGGGAAAAGAAGAGTGCTACGAGCGACTGAAGAACGATTATGACGGCTATCATTTTTCTGTGACAAGCCCAGGCGTTTACAATCCTTTTAGTGTTCTGAACACGTTGTCGGCAAGACAGTTCAATGACTATTGGTTTGAGACCGGCACCCCTTCGTTCCTGGTCTATCAGCTGCAGAAGACTGACTACCAACTTGATTTCCTGACAGAGGAAGAACTGACCGCAGATACGCTGAACAGCATCGATGTGATGGATGACAACCCGCTGCCGTTGCTCTATCAGAGTGGCTATCTTACGCTCAAAGACTTTGACCCCAAATACAGAACTTATCGTCTGGAGTTTCCCAATCGTGAGGTGCGCGAGGGCTTCATCAAATATCTCGTTCCATTCTATACCCCGAAGCATCGTGACAAATCTCGATACTTCATCCGTAACTTTGTCAAAGACATTGAACGCGGTGATGCTGAGGGGTTTATGCAACGCTTGGAGTCATTCTTCTCAAAGGGTGACTATCAGTTGATGGGCGACAAGGAAGTCTATTTCCACAACGCCATCTATGTGTTCTTCACCCTTCTCGGATTCTATGTCGAGGTGGAACGTCACACCATCGATGGCCGCATGGACATTCTTGTTCAGACACCCAGCTTCATCTATCTATTCGAACTGAAAATCAATCAGAACGCAGATGCTGCCTTGCAGCAGATAGAGGATAAAGGTTATGCCAAACCCTTCGCCGATGATCCGCGCCAACTCTACAAGATTGGACTGAACTTCTCCACCGAAACCCGTACCATCGACGACTGGAAAGTCGTAAGTCATTAACAGGAAATCTGCAATTCTATCAGCGAAATCAGCATCATCTCCGTAATCTGCGGTTCTATGAACTCTTAACTCTTAACTCTTAACTCTTAACTCCTAACTCCTAACTCTTAACTCCTAAGAATGCGTCCCCTTCTGTTAACACTCTTAGTTTTGCTTGTCACACGTTTGACAGCATTTGGAGGAAATGGCCTCATCGACAGCTTAGAGATAAAAGGGAGCACACCAGACTCTGTAGGATACATCGTGAAGAAAGCGGTCATGCTCGATTTTGACACGCTCGCTTACAACAACTTCTACGTAGAAAAAGCCTTCAAAATGCCCGGTCAGGAAACAACCTTTCAGGGCATGGCTGTGTTCAACGACTATATGTTCCAGTGCCACCATTCCAACAATCGTATCGATGTTTATGATCTGCGCGACAATTCCTTCCGTTTTGCGATAGAACAAGAAGGCATACCGGCTGTTCATTGCAACAATGTCGATTTCGGCACCAAATATTACGATAAGAACGACCCTTTTCCTTTGCTGTACTTAGAGCAGAAAGGCAACCGTCACAAGACCTCTGTCTTCAGAATCATCCGTACAGACAGCACCTATACCGCCAAGATGGTTCAGACCCTTGACTTCACACCCTGTTCATGGAGCATCTCCAACAATGACCTCCAGAACGGTTTCATGTATGTCACCCATGGCAAAGGCAAGGGAGGCTCGATTACCAAAATCAAGATTCCCTCGGTGAAGAAAGGCGACCAGACCATCAATCTGGAATCCTCAAAGGCGTTGACCACATTCGATGCCTCCAGCCCCAAGGTGGCGCAAGATGGCACCATCCATAACGACAAACTGTTCCAGCTGAAGGGCTATAGCAAAGAGGGCGAGATCAAGATTGTTGATCTGAAGAAGCAGCGCACCCTTTTCATTGCCCAATTCAACCGCCTAGGCATGCACGGCGAGCCCGAAGGCATTGCCTGGTACAAAGACCATCTTGTGGTCTCCACTGTCGGCGGTCAAGTCTATAACGTCTTTTTTGTGGAGTAACTTCCGCTTCTAACGTTATTGAATAGAATTTGAACAGATTTGTTGGATTAAGTACCGATGTCGGTTAATATTTAAGAATAGTAATTTAAGAGAGGCCGAATGAAAAAAAAAATATCCCCTGTTAGAATCTGAAACAGAGATGGCTACGGAATCAATGCCTGTGGGTTCGTATAATCATAGTATCTCTCCGTTAGATGCGCTTTGGTCAATATATCAGTCTCAATCAAAAAGAGTTCGCAAAGCATTCCGTCAGCGAATTCTGGAAGAAGAAAAGGCAGATAAACTCCAAGCAGAGATGCGGGCTTATGAGTTGCAGTTACCGTCTGATACGAGAGAGTCTGTCTGTCTCTTCGCAAAGACAATAAAGAAAACTGTAAATGATGTACGTCAGGCTGTTGCTGACCACGCTCATGTAGGACGTAATGCTGACGATTTTCTGTTAGAGTTAGAACAAGAAGAGGCATGAAGGTCGTTGTCTATACGCATCCAGAATTTGTGCGTCGTCTGCCCAATTCGCGCAATCTGCGGAAAAACGTCATCTGCTCCATCCGCGCTATCCGTGTAATCCGTGTGCCACTCTTGTAGAAACTGCGACAAATGATGAAATGCAAGACCATTTATCGTGAAGCAGTTGCATACAAATTCAATCAATACCATGGACAAATCGCCGCAAGCGACTAAAAAAATGAACGATATAACAAAGAACAACTCAGAAGCGAGCCTTATTCCCCTTAAAGATGTTGAGGATAGAATAATAGTAGTACGCAACCAGAAAGTGCTGTTGGATCGTGATGTGGCAGAGTTATATGGTGTAAAGACCAGAGAGATCAACCAGGCTGTACGTAACAACCCACGCAAGTTCCGTGAGGGTTACATGTTTGAATTAACATCAGAAGAATCTTCAATTCTAAGATCAAAACTTTTGACCTTAGAACAGACCAACAGTAAAGGACGCTATAGTAAATACAATTTCAAGGCGTTCACAGAACGAGGCCTTTACATGCTCGCTACAATCTTGAAATCGCAAAGAGCAGAGAATGCAACCATCGCTATCATTGAGACATTTACAAAGGTACGTGAACTCAAACGTGAATTGCTCGAATTGCACAAGGAGGCAGACAAGGAGAAACAAAAGACGAAGATGCAACATTTCGGTGAAGTCCTCACCGACATCGTAATGCCAGATTTGCAAACATCAGAAACAGAGTCCTCTCTTGAAATAAACTTCCTTATCGGAAAGATCAAACATACAGTCAAACGTGTCCGCAAGGAAGACCCCAACAAATAGATATGTTTAAAGTCCAACTCGTAGGATGCTATGAAACTATATCAGCGTCATCTGCCCCATCCGCGTAATCAGCGAAAACGCAATCAGCGTCATCTGCTCCATCCGCGTCATCAGCGGAAACCCAAGGTTCCCAATCTTTGTGACACTTCAGAAACGTCAATAGAATAATCTAATGAAACAATGAAATCCATTGAAATAAACAATACAGGAATCACCATAGATATCTCCGTCTTTTTATTCAAGGAGGACGATGTGTATCATACCTATTGTCCAGAATTGGACCTGATAGGTTACGATTATACCGAGGAAGGAGCAAAAAAAAATTTTGAATGGATGCTCAAAGACTATTTCGAATATACCATTGAGAATGGTACTCTCGAGCAAGACTTGCTGAACCATGGCTGGCGCAAAACAAAAGTTGGTAAAGTGGCAGAACCTCAGGTTCTATAAACAGTAAAAAAATCAGGTTTACAGGCTGTCCCGCATGTGAAATCCGCGCCATCCGTGTAATCCGTGTGAGGCTTTTAAGTATAATAAATCAGCGTCATCTGCTCCATCCGCGCAATCTGCGGAAAAACGTCATCAGCCTAATCCGCGTAATCTGCGGAAAAACGTAATCAGCGAAAAAACGCAATCAGCGGAAGAACGCCATCTGCGGTATCGAAGAACCACGGTAATATATTTCTAAAGCACGGTAATATTTTCGTTATTCACGGTAATACATTCGTAATTAACGATTTTATAGCTTCTGTAAGAACATTTCTTTTAATCTTTATTCATTGCGATTATTATGAATAAAATAACATCACTGTAACGTCTCCCTTACTCTCCAATCTTGAATAGCTTTATGAAATGCTTAAAGATATATGGGACTCAAATGGTTATTCTACAATAGTTTTTTCTGCAAGATATTTTTGACGGAATTATAAGGTCGTATCTTGATACTCCGGGGCATCAACTACTACGTAACCGGTTTGAGCAACGGATTATATAAAGTCTGAACCCATAGTAGCCTGTGTGTATGAACCTATGACCAATGACACGTTTGCATGGTTCTCCCGAGAGTAATTATGTTTGACGTAATCAACGTTAAAAGGCATTGATAAAGATTCTTTCATCTCAAAGGGGAGCGAGATGCGGAACCGTATCTTCTGATCACTAAAAACAGAGAGCAAAGAACAAACAAGCTGAATAAGGTATATAAAATGTAACTAAAACCATCAATTGATTTCTACACCAGAGGGTTATTTTAATACCTTAGACTTTTTTATCTGTGTTTATAGATTCCCGACAATAATAGCGGTTAAATTAATTACTGTCATTGGAGTTCTCTTCTATTTCTATGGGATAATCTTAGATGTCGTGGTAAAGAAACATTGGCAGTTATTTGAATTGATGATAAACAAAGAATAAGATTAATCGGTAATTTGGGGAAAAATAAGCAACTAACTATAAATATGGTCGCCTCCTATCTTTCGATGGGAGTCAGTCTTGGTATAACATTTTTCCTTACACCTTATATCGTTGAATCTTTAGGACGCGAAGCGTATGGGTTTATAGCACTCACAACTAATATTATTGGTTATACATCACTTGCTACCATAGCACTTAATGCTATGGCGGGAAGGTTTATAATGCTGAAATATGTTGAAGGAGACAAAAAGGGGGCAAATGAATATTTTTCTTCTGTCTTTTTCTCCAATATAATATTGGGAACCATCATTTTATTAGCACTTATAATAACTGTCATCTATCTTGAATATTTTCTAGATATCCCTCAGAAATTAATATTTGATGTGAAGTTCCTTTTTGTTCTTATGTCTTTTAGTTCTATCACAGGACTTATAACTGGAACTTGGGGTATAGCCACATTTATTAAAAACCGACTCGAATTATCAAACACTCGTGGCATTATTGGAAATTTACTTAACGCAACAATTGTTATTTGCTTGTTTTCTATTTTTCCACCACATATATGGTACATGGGCATAAGCGGACTTGTAGGCACTATATATGTTGCAACGACCAACTGGGCATTTCTTCGCAAACTAACACCCGACCTAAAAATCTCTCTGTCTTATTTTAACCAAACGAAAATATGGGAACTTATCACTTCGGGAATGTGGAATGTCCTCACAAAACTAGCTGGCATTTTGGGAAACGGATTGGACCTCTTACTTGCAAACGTTTTTATTGGGGCATTTGCTATGGGCACATTCTCAATAACCAAGAATATCCCTTTTCTCGTTCTTTCTATTAACGCAGCAGCATCAGGCGTTTTTGCACCTATTCTAACCCAATTATATGCGGAAAAGAAAAAAACAGAACTCATTAATGAACTCAATAAAACCATTCGAATTCTGGGTTTTATTTCGTGCATCTCAATTACAGGCGTTTTTGTGTTGGGGAAGGAATTCTACTCGCTATGGCTACCTTCCCAGGATGCAATACTTTTGCAAAACCTAACTATTGTCGGTATGGCAGCCCTTCCAACAACACTTCCCAATGAAGCCTTGTGGAATATATTTACCATAACAAACAAGTTGAAAGGTTCATCAATATTTGCATTTTGCGACAACTTAACCGTTTTTATTATCGTCATTCTATCAATGTACCTTGTAGAATCTCCAATTTCTAAGCTATTTGTTCTTGCAGGAACACGTGCTGCATTAGGAAATATCCGGGGGATGATCTTCCTGCCCATATATGGAGCACATTGCTTAAAAGTCAAAAAAACGACTTTCTACCCACAAATATTTAAGAGTTTCCTATGCATTTCTATATGTTGCCTTATTTGTTTTGTATTGAAGCAGACCGTTTCAATAAATACATGGCTTGAATTTTTCGTTGCTGCATTTTTAGTAATATTAATATGTGTAACTTTATGTTATGTAATAGTTCTAAAAGATACAGATAAAGCTTTCATAAAAGAAAGAATTCTTCATCGTATAATAAAAAATTTTACATGATTCAAATCACAGATAAGTCAGACTGTTGTGGGTGCTCTGCATGTGTGCAAATATGCGGACATAACGCAATAAATATGAGAACAGACGATATCGGTTTTTCGTATCCATATGTAAACAAAGAAAAGTGTATAGACTGTGGTCTTTGTGAGAAGATCTGTCCAATTCTAAATGATAATGTAGAACGTATCCCAACTCGTGTTTTCGCTGTAAAAAACAAAGACCTTTCTGTAAGGCTTGCAAGCTCTTCAGGTGGATTATTCAGTATTATAGCAGAAAATGTATTAAGAGAAGATGGTATAGTCTATGGTGCTGCATTTAATGAAGAATGGGATGTTGAACATATAAGAATTACCAAATCGGAAGATTTATCTAAACTACGAGGTTCTAAATACGTACAAAGTTCTATTGGTAACATATATAAAGAAGTGCAGAAAGATTTAAGAGACAATAAAAAAGTTCTTTTTTCTGGATGCCCATGCCAAATAGCAGGATTAAAATCGTTTTTGCGTAAAAACCATCCAAATTTAATAACCGTCGATTTCGTATGCCATGGTGTACCTAACCCTAGAATCTGGAAAGAATTTCTCCTTGAAGAACATTTAAATCTATATAAACATTTTGGTGAAAAAAGACTAAAATCTTCAAGAGAAAAGCTCGCAATTAATAAGATTTCGTTTAGAGACAAAGAGAATGGATGGGAAAAATATAATTTTGTGATGCAGATGAAAAAGCAAAAAGATGGCGAAGACGATTATGTTATTCAAACCAACTCTACTTATGTTTGGGAACATCCATACATGTTGATGTTTTTAAAAGATTATATTCTTAGACCATCTTGTCATAACTGCCATTTTCGGAAAGGTAAGAGTGGTTCAACTTATACTATTGGTGACTATTGGGACATTAGCAGATTTAGGCCCGAATTTAACGACGATAAAGGAACAAGTCTTTTGATGCAATACTATAACAAGAAAGCCGATTGGCTAGAAAATGCAGACTATATAGAATCTTCTTATACAGAAGCTACATGGGGTAATCCAGCTATTTATATGAGCTGGCCGACATGTCCTGAATCTAAGATTTTTTATTTTCTTCATGACAAACTTCACCTTAACCTATTAAATACACTCAACATCTGTCTCAAATTAACAGATTTAAGATTAAAGTTAAAGAAGGTAAAGCAGAAATGCCATTTTTTAATTGTAAAAATTACAAAAACGGTATTAGGAGAAACTCTTACTAATAAAATTAAAAGTATTAGAAAATGAAAAAAGCGTGCGTATATACATTCACCAATGCTATAGATAATTATGGGCAGGTGCTACAATACATGGCCATACAATTATTTATGGAGAAAATAGGATATAAGGCCTATGTCCTTAGGCACGATGGCACCCCTCAACAAACTATCCAACTTCCTTTCTATAAGAGACTTTTCAAGGGGCTTAATTGGCGTGTAAAAGCGATTTGTAAAAAAGTATTCGTTTCTTATCAGGAAAAAAGCGAAATAACAAACAATCTAGAGGACCAAAAAGAAATACTTTTAAGAGACTTCTTTAAAAAGGCCTTTGCGGAGGTTGAAAAACAAGAGAAACTCCACCCAAGGAAATTTGAAGAGTTTAAGAAAAGGTATTTCAACATAGAATATTATAATAATCTTATTAAAGAACCGCCAATTGCCGATGCGTATATTGTGGGAAGCGATCAAGTCTGGGGATGGCTTTCAGATGAAAACTTCCTTAATTTCGGGTCTACAAATACTAAAAGAATCGCGTTCGCTCCAAGTTTTGGAGGACGTCCCCCTAAAAATGAAAAACAATGGTTACTTTTAGGTAATTATCTGAAACGATTTGATTTAGTCACAGTAAGAGAACCAGACGGCATTGAATTCTGCAAAAAAGCAGGTTATGCAAAAGCATACCACATTCCAGATCCCACCTTACTGATAAAATCATCCTCTTATGACCCTTTCTGTGAAAACTGCAAAAAAAGAGAAAAGAAATATATATTAATATACCTTTTAGGCAATTATACCGACATTAACCTACCAGAAATATATCAATTTGCCAATGAAAAGAAATTAGAAGTTGTCTATGTCGAAAGTCAAGGACGTGTTGACGATTATGAAAAAGAATATCCTACAATTCCTGAATGGCTTTCTCTTGTAAAGAATGCAGAATATGTATTTACAAATTCATTTCATGGAACAGCTTTTTCCATTATCTTTCACAAAAAATTTCTAACATTCCCCCTCATTGGGATTTTTGAAAGAATGAATCATCGTATTTATTCCATTTTGGAAAAGTATCATCTAGATTCGCGTATTTATGATGGTGATATTAATATTATAAGCAACAACATAGATTATACCGAAGTAGAAAACATACGTGAAAAAGATTACTTCTTCTTCTTTAATCTTATGCAAACAACACTAAGAAATTAATTCTTATATCACATGTGTTAATAAAAAATATCCATAAAAATCGCTCTTTATATGATACCCAAAATTATTCATTATTGCTGGTTTGGGCACAATCCCCTACCTCCATTAGCATTAAAATGCATAAAATCCTGGAGAAAACACCTTCCCGACTATGAAATAAAAGAATGGAATGAAGAAAATTTTGATATAAATATTATTCCTTATGTTAAAGAGGCTTATAAGGCAAAAAAATATGCCTTTGTTAGCGATTATGCACGGTTCTGGATTTTATATCACTATGGCGGTATATATTTTGACACAGATGTTGAAGTTATCAATTATTTAGATGATATAATTGATAAAGGAGCTTTTATGGGGTGTGAAATTGATGCTTTAGAGGAGCGTGGACCTTCTGTCGCACCCGGTTTAGGAATAGCCGTTTGTTCCCAGAACCCCATTTATAAAGAGATTCTTGATTTTTATAATACAATACATTTTATAAACGAGGACGGGAGTTTTAATTTACACACCGTTGTAGAATATACGACCGACATTTTAAAGAATCACGGGCTTACTCGAAAAGAAGGGATACAAAATTGCGATGGCATATTCATTTATCCCAAAGAATATTTCTGTCCAAAATCATACCATGATTTTAAAATATATAAGACCAAAAATACAGTTACAATCCATCATTTTGCTGCCAGTTGGGTTCCGAAAGATTGGAAAAAGGCTCATGCTGATGAAATATTTAGAAAAAAGCACAAGTATTTTTATTTAATTAGATATTATGCTTATGTCGCTCCTAAGCGAAAAATGGTCTCTTTTATAAGAAATCTATTTGAATTCATGAATAAATAAATAGTTTTGGAGTGGTATGCAAAAAAGTAACTGTATGGAAAAAATATCTGTAATAGTTCCCGTATATAAGGTAGAGAAATTCCTTGATCAATGTGTTTCTTCTATTGTAAACCAGTCATATAAAAACTTGGAGATAATACTTGTCGATGATGGATCCCCAGATAATTGTCCTGCCATGTGTGACGGTTGGGCAGAAAGAGATAATCGTATAAAGGTTATTCATAAGGAAAACGGGGGATTAAGTTCGGCGAGAAATGCGGGAATAGATGCTGCAACTGGAGATTTTATAGGTTTTGTAGACAGCGACGATTATATAGACAAAAGAATGTACGAACAATTGCTTGCGAGCTTTTCAAATGATCGTATAGGAATCGTTTCGTGTGGCGTGCAGTATGACAAGAATGGAGTATTGTCAGTATATAATGAAAAATGGACGGTAAAAACTCGGCGTGTTATATCGTACTCAGAGTTTCCTTTATTGCTGCTGCAAGCTAAAGCTAATTTTACGGTTTGGTCAAAATTATATAAAAGAGAATTGTTTGATAATGTAAGATTCAAAGAAGGAAAACTAAATGAGGATTCTCTTTTTATTTTTGATATTTCATTTGAGTTAGAAAGAGAACAGCTGAATATGTTAGAGATACCATTTGATGGCTATGTTTATAGATATACAGAAGGAAGTATTACGAATAACAGAAAGAAGCCATTGGCTATAGATATTATTGAAAATTATGACACAATGAGTAATTTGGCATATTTAAGGAATCATGTCCAGATAGGAAAGGTTACAAAAAAATATAGAAACTATAAATTATTCTGGTTCCTTTTTAAGATTATGAAAACGCCTGATTACCATCATTATTTTAATACATATTATCAGATGTTTAAAAATACGTCAATTGTCGATATTATCGTAGATTGTGATTTGGGGGCTCCTGATATGGTAAGGCTTATGTTACTAAGATTTTATCCAAGGTATTATATAAGTAAGTATGGAATTAATACGTCCAAAAGTTTGTAGTTTTTCAGTTCAGATGACATTTTATCAATTCTTCTTAATTGCATGATAAGGTATTCCTATAAAAGGAGGATGAATGGTTGGTATGTGCGTTTATATTCTTCATGGATAAAAAAATCAATGCCAAATGTAGCTCGTTCTGTAAAGATAATGCCCAATTGTACATTGAACGGTGGAGAATTTATTTACATTGGTGAGAATTCTAAGTTTGGAAGGAATGGTGCATTGACAGCCTGGAAGATGGAAGAAGGCCATGAACCAATCATTAGAATAGGCAGAAGGTGTAACTTCGGGGATTTTAACCATATTACAGCATCAAATTGTATCGTAATTGGAGATGATATCTTGACAGGAAGGTGGGTGACCATTACAGATAATAGTCATGGCAACTTAACTAAAGAGCATTTACTTTTGCCTCCTTTGAAACGTCCTGTTGTTTCTAAGGGAACTGTAGAAATTGGTAATCGTGTGTGGATTGGTGATAAGGCGACAATTCTTCCGGGGGTGAAAATAGGAGAAGGCGCGGTGGTCGCTGCTAATGCTGTCGTAACTAAGAATGTTCCAGCGTTCTCTATGGTAGCAGGAAACCCAGCAAGAATTATTAAACAAGCATAATAACGATGCACCCACAAATAATAGCATTATACTTACCTCAATACCATCCAACCCCAGAGAATGACGGGTGGTATGGGAAAGGCTATACAGAATGGACCAATGTAGCAAAGGCAAAGCCATTGTTTAAAGGGCATGAGCAGCCAAAGGTTCCCGCTGACTTAGGGTTCTATGACCTGCGCTACCCAGAGATTAAAGAGGAGCAAGCCCAATTGGCTCTTGAGGCAGGGGTGACAGCATTCTGTTATTATCATTATTGGTTCGGAAACGGGAAGCAGTTATTACAGAAACCTTTGGAGCAAGTGGTGGAAACGGGAAAACCTGATTTCCCTTTCTGCATCTGTTGGGCAAACCATTCTTGGTATAAGAAATTGTTCAATCCCGATACCAGCAAGATGGATAATAAACTCATCTGCGAGATGACCTATCCCGGAGAAGAGGACATCATTGCACATTTCAACTATCTGCTTCCTGCTTTTAAGGATAAACGGTATGTGAAAGTTGATAACAGATTACTTTTCGTTATCTATGAGGTTCATCACATGCCTGATTTCCCACAAATGAAAGCGATTTGGAACAGATTGGCAAAAGAGAACGGGCTTCCAGAGTTCTTTTTTCTTTCTTTTGCAAATGATATGCAGGAATTAGAGGTCATGAAGCAGACAGATACGGATGGGATAGTCCTGTCTTTACTTCATCACATGGAGCCACGTCCCGGTGGGACGAAATGGAATACGTTGAAATTTCATGTCCTTCAGAATTTTTATAAGTTCATTCGGCGCCCGCGATATGTCTATAATTACAAGGATGTAATGAGTGGTTTCATTCATCCTGTGATGGAAGAAGAGAATGTAATACCTGTTATTATCCCAAACTGGGATACAACACCTCGCCGCTCTCTGGGTGCTATGATCCTTAAGAATGCTAAGCCCAAATACTTTAAAAAGCATGTAAAAAAGGCTCTTCAGACTATTGCGAACAAACCTAAAGAAAAACAGATTATCTTTTTGAAGTCTTGGAACGAATGGGGAGAGGGCAACTATATGGAACCGGACCTGCAATATGGTCATGGCTATTTGGATGCTTTAAAAGAGGCAATTGAAGAGAATAAATGAAAGAAGATTTGACATATAGTTTTATCATTCCTCATAAAAATGCAGCTCATCTGTTAAAGAGATGCGTGGTTTCTATCCCTCGCCGTGATGATGTACAGATTATTGTCGTTGATGATGATAGTGATCCCACAATTGTAGATTGGAATAGTTTCAAGTCTCAAGATGAAAGATGCATAGAAGTTATCCATGCAAAAGGATGTAAGAGTGCAGGTGCTGTTCGTAATGAAGGGCTAAAACGAGCAAAAGGAAAGTGGATTCTCTTTGCCGACTGTGATGATTATTATAATCCGGGACTGTTGGATGTCTTGGATGAATACAAAGATTCTGATTTAGAGGTCTTGTATTACAATGTTGATTGTGTGGATGGTGAAACAGGTGAGCCTACAAGTGTCTTTCAAGGATACCAGAAACAGATATCAAACTATAAAAATAGCAAATGTTTATTGGATAATATCCGATATGCAAAGCCACCATGGACGAAAATGGTGAGAAGGGATTTTATAGCGTCTCATCATATTTTGTTCGAGGATGTTATTCTTGGAAACGATGTTTGGTTCTCTTATCAGGTGGGTTATTTTGCCAAAAAGATAGAGGTGTTGGACAAACGGCTGTATGTCTATACCATCAATTCAAACAGTATCTCTTTCCATCGCACGGTTGCAAAGGACGTGGTTCAGATTGAAACTTACGTTAAGCAGAATGCCTTCTTTAGTTATATTGGACATCCGGAATGGCATATCAATCTTCTTGGTTGGATTAAGTATCACTGGATGAAAAGCGACCATAAGTTTAAATATACTAGTGCACTGATTGCAAATGCAAGGAACATATATAATGTTAGAAACAAATATGTAGATGGAATAAAAGGTAGGTTGAAGAATGACAAAGGATAATTCGATGCACAAAATAGCAATATCTGTCATAGTACCGATATACAATATGGAGAAACTGATGCGGAAATGTCTCGACTCTATATTGGCCCAGACTTGCCAAGACTATGAGTGTCTTTTGATTGATGATGGTAGTACCGATGGCTCACCTGCTATTTGTGATGAATATGCCGCCAAAGACTCTCGCTTTAAGACTTTCCATAAGCCAAACGGTGGCCTCAGCGATGCCCGTAACTACGGTATTGAGCATGCTCGAGGTGAATATACCATCTTCTTCGATCCTGATGACTGGGTGGATGAGGATTGCCTGAAAGATTTGTACGCAAAGGCACTGGAAACAGATGCCGACATGGTGATGTGCGATATCTACTACAACGACCAATATTGCGAGAAATACAGCAAGCAAGAGCCAAAGGCTTTAGACCATTATTCGGTGTTAAAGGATGTAATAAATGATGATGTACAAGGTTTTACTGTTATAAAACTTATTCGATTATCGTTATATAAGCAGTTTAATATACGATATCCGGTAGGCATGTATGGGTGTGAGGACCAATATACTATATGTTCGTTGTTGAAGAATAATATAGTTATTTCATATTTGCCCAAAGCTTATTATCATTATATGCATTATGGCAATGGAACTCAATCGCGTCGGTATGATGAAGGGACTTTTCAGCATGATATAAGAATACGTGATTTGTTTGTAGAGTTATTAGAAGATACCCCTTTTAAAGAGTTAGCTTATCAAAAGAAAACATATGCTGTGTTTTCACGGGCCTTTCATTTTGGTAACACTCTTTATTCTTCTACCTCGTTTAAAAAACAATTTGCTGGGTACCATCTTAATTTGAATTCAGAACCATTTCTAATGCGATTTCTTTATAAGATGTCATTGAATGGCTTTTATAAACAAGCTAGTTTTTTTTTTGATATTTGTTACAAATTGAAGCAATACTATAAAAAGATAAAAGCAAAATGATGATATATTTGTTCTTCTTGTTCTTCATTTTTGCATTATATGCTGAGTCGTTAAGTAATAAGAAAAAGAATCTACTCCTACTTATTACATGTATAGTTCTAGCATTAGGTGCTGGATTGCGAAATGTGAATGTTTGGCCTGATAATGATGCGTATATTATTAGTTTTGTTGATTTTACGCCATCTCTTTTTGATTATAGAATTGGGGATGTACCTAATGGATATAGTGAAATGGGCTTTTTTTTCATTGGCGTTTTGACAAAAATTTTTTCAAATAGTTATGTTGTTTATTTTGTTGTGGTATCGGCGTTGACTTTTCTTTTTTTGTATTATGATTTTAAAAAATACACCGTTTATCCTTTTTTAGGAATTTGTGCTTATTTGGCACGTTTCTTTATAGGAAGGAATCTTATTCAAATTAGGTCAGGATTGGCTTATGCGATTGTTCTTCTTGGAGTCCAGTATATAGCGAAAAAAGACTGGAAACGTTATTTTGCACTTGTTTTTATTGCTTATATGTTTCATAGAAGTGCAATCATTGCTATACCTCTTTATTTTATCTCATTAGTTAACATTAAAAAATGGCATGTAGTGTTTTTTTTAATTGTTGCTTTTATAATTGGTGGTTTTTTTAGTGATATCCTACAAACTTATATAGTTGATTCTTCACAGGATATGGACATTGCTACTACATATACTCAAGGCTCCTATGTTGAGGAAGCATTAGGATTAGCAAATCCTATGATATATTTCCAAACATTTATTTTGTTAGCTTTTACTTTCAATGAAGGGAGATTACATAAAGTTGTTCCTTATTATTATTATATTAGAATTGCATATCTTTATTCCACTTTTATTCTTATTGCATTTAGTATGTTCACAGCTTTGTCTGGAAGAACTTCAACAATGTTTGCAACTTTTGAGTTCGCAATTATTCCTTCCTTGGCCTATATGTTTAGTAAAAAGAATAGATGGCTTGCATTTATGCTGATGGGAGGTGTGTTGACTATTATCATGTATATGAATATAGCAGGTCGGGCTTGATGAAAATTGTTATAGTTATAGCTAAATTATCCTATGGTGGTGCTGAACATGTTGGTGTTTTGTTGGCCAATGGGTTGTCTCTACATGGGAATGAAGTGGTTGTTGCTTCTCATGTCAGTGATGAGTTTTGCTATTCTCTTCATGATAGTGTACGGTTAATCACAATTTTCTCAGATAATGTTAGTAAGCTAGAAAAGTGGATTGGGGCAACTGCCAAATTAAAAAGAATAATAAAAAAAGAACACCCTGATATTGTTATAGGTATAGCTGAGACATGTTCCTTGATTTCTAAAATTGCATGCATAGGAATGAATACTCCTGTTATCTATACTGCTCACAATGCTTTTGAGCGCCCCAAAACAGCTCCGATGGGCAGGTGGAATAAAATTGCAAAGTTTATAATAGGACGCATTTATGATGGAGTGACAGTATTAACTGAAGCCGATAAAACAGTCATTGGTAAACAATTATCAAAGGTGTATGTCATGCCAAATCCTTTGGAACTGAAGCAGAGCGTTACTACACCTAAAAAAAAAGAAATCCTATTAGCTGCTGGAAGACTTGATGCTTGGCATGTTAAAGGGTTTGATGTGTTGATAAAAGCTTGGGGAGCTTTAATGAGGGATGAAGAATTTAGAATAGAAAATTCTGGATGGAGATTGCAAATTGCTGGTACAGGGGGAGAGGAGAGTCTTAACTATTTAAAGAGGCTATGCCGAGAGTATGGAGTGGAGCCCTCTGTTAAGTTTCTTGGATTTCAGAAAGATATAGAAAAATTGTATAAAGAGGCATCTGTGTTTGTTTTAAGTAGTCGGTATGAGGGCTTTGGGTTGGTGTTGATTGAGGCTATGAGTCAAGGATGTGCGTGCATTGCATGTGATTACAAAGGACGACAACGTGAAATAATACAAAATGAGACTCAAGGGTTGTGTTGCGAACCAGACAATGAGCAAGATTTGGCAAATGCAATAGCAAGAATGATAACAGACAATCATTTTAGAGAGTCTGTTAGGCAAAATGCTATTGAGCGTTCAAAATACTACTCTTTAGAAAAGACTGTCAGTCGATGGGAGGTTTTGCTGAATAATATAGTTAATAGTAAAAAATGAAAATATCTTTTGTTACAGCCAATTTGTGGTCCGGTGGTGCAGAGAGGGTGATTTCTTTATTGGCTAATCATTTGTCTGCTCGTGGTCATGAGGTAGAAGTATTGTTATTAAGGGATTCTCTGGTGTTCTATGAGTTGGATAAAAAAGTGAGAGTTTTAGTATGTGGAGATGAATGTTGTTCCAATGCAATGTGGCGTAAGTTGTTGTGGATGCGAAAACATATAAAAAAAACGAGACCAGATGTGTTGGTGCCTTTCAGAGTTTCCGTGTATTGCACGACGATTATGTCTTTGTTGGGGGTATCTGTTCCCATTGTTGCTTCAGAACGTATAGATCCCTACATCCCTGATTCGTATTGGACTTATTTACGTAAGATACTGCTTCCTTTTGTGAATCATTTAGTAGTTCAGACTTCATATATAAAAACATATTATCCGAAGTTTCTTCAGAAGAGGATAACGGTAATTGCCAATCCTGTTAGAGAAGAGTGCTTTATGATACATAGTTCAGAGATTATCGAAAAACAGAATCGTGTTGTCTCTGTGGCAAGGCTTTATGAGCAAAAAAATCAAGAAATGATGATTCGAGCTTTTGCTCAGGTCTCAGATTCTTATCCTGATTGGAAGTTGGTAATATTTGGAGAAGGGCCGCTACGGGATAGTTTACAGTTGATAATTGATAGTTTACAGTTAACAGATAGAATTCTATTGCCAGGAAGAACGAATCTTGTAATTGACGAATTGAGAAGGTCTAAAGTGTTCTGTCTTACAAGCGAGTATGAGGGTATGAGTAATTCAATGTTAGAGGCTTTTTGTGTGGGGTTGCCCATAGTATCAACCAAGGTTTCTGGCACAGAAGAACTGGTTATAGACGGGGTTAATGGCTTTTTAGTCAATATGGATGATTCAAAGCTTTTAGCAGATTGCTTATCACGTTTAATGGGTAATGAAGAGTTGCTACTTTCAATGAGTGACTATAATCTTAAATATGCAAATAATTATAGTATTGAACATATCACAAGTTTATGGGAGAATGTCTTGTATAAAACAATAGAATGTTAATGATATGAAGATAGAAATGTTGATGCGTGAGGGATTGAATGATCAATATAATATTCTGAAGCTACAGAATATTATACTTAATATCATGAAGTTCATACATAATATATGTGAGAAACATCAGATAGAGTATTATATTATAGGTGGAACTGCTTTAGGTGCTGTACGTCATGGTGGATTTATTCCTTGGGATGACGATTTGGACATTGCTATGACACGTTCCAACTATGAAAAATTTATAAAAGTATGTGAGAGTGAATTGGATTTCAAATTCTTTTATCTTCAGGTAGGTAGAAAGGATTGGCCGCTCTATTTCTCTAAGTTACGATTGAAAGGAACGCTGTTTGAAGAGGAAGGTGCAGGTGACGAAATTGCAAAAGAGAACCGAGGAATATTTGTTGATGTGTTCCCGCTAGATTATGCTTCAAACTGTCAAATAGGGCGAGTATGGCAATACTTTTGCAGTAAAATGTTGGTTGCAGATTGTCTGCGAAAGAGGAATTACCGCGCACGAAGTTGGTTGAAGAGAGCAATGCTGGCAATATCTCTTCCTTTGAAACAGCCCAAAATAAGACACTTCTTTTATAAACAAGTTACTAAATACAACAAACGACATACTTCATATATAGGAGATTTCTTTGAAGTTACTCGGTTACAAGATGCTTCATATCCCCAATCTTTGTGGGGCAAACCTAAAAAAATAGCATTTGAAACAATTGAATTGTATGGTCCAGAAAAAATGCACGAATATCTATCTACTTATTTTGGTGATTATATGCAATGGCCTCCTGTTGAAAAACGTGTGTCTGGACATCATAGTGAATTAGATTATGGTAATTATTAAATATATATTATGCAGGCAATAGTATTAGCAGCTGGTATGGGAAAACGATTGGGTACCTATACCAAAGACAATACAAAGTGTATGCTTCCCGTTAATGGTATTAGACTGATTGATCGGTTGATACCACAATTAGTAGCTTTACACTTAAACCGTATCATCATAGTTGTTGGCTATAAAGGTGAGAATCTTAAACAACATTTGGCAGGAAAGTACGATTCATTAGTGAAAATAGAATTTATAGACAATCCTGTCTATGACAAAACAAACAATATTTATTCTTTATCCTTGGCAAAGGATAAATTAGTGGAGGATGACACTATATTGGTGGAGTCAGATTTGATCTTTGAAGATAGTTTGTTCCAATTAATAGGAGAGAGTCCTTATCCTAATCTTGCATTGGTTGCTAAATATGAAAGTTGGATGGACGGTACAATGGTCAGAATTGATGATGAAATGAATATTGTGAACTTCATACCAAAACAAGCTTTTAAGTATTCTGATAAGGATTCATACTATAAAACGGTTAATATCTATAAATTTAGTAAAGAATTCGTTAAGACGAAATATGTACCTTTTTTAGATGCCTATTGTAAAGCTTTGGGAAACAATGAATACTACGAACAGGTGTTGAGAGTTATAACGCTGTTAAACAATACAGACTTGAAAGCATTACCAATTGGTAACCGTAAATGGTATGAAATAGATGACATTCAGGACTTGGATATCGCTGAGACATTATTTGCGGAAGATGATCAAAAACTACCTAAAATGATGGCTAGATATGGTGGGTATTGGAGGTATCCAGATATGCTGGATTATTGTTATTTGGTTAATCCTTACTTCCCAACGAAACGAATGAAGGAGGAACTGAAAGCAAATTTTGATGTGCTACTGACTGAATATCCTTCTGGGATGCGAGTTAATGCGTTGCTTGCTGGCAAATATTTCGGTATCAAAGCAGATTACACGGTTGTTGGTAACGGCGCGGCAGAACTTATTAAAGGGTTGATGGAATCTATTGATGGGAAAATAGGTGTTGTTTACCCAACTTTTGAAGAATATCCGAATAGGAAAAAGGATATGATTGTTCCTTATATAGTTCATAATGCAGACTTTACGTATGGTGTTGATGAACTGATGGATTTCTATGAATCAAAAAATGTTTCAGCCATATTACTGATTAATCCTGATAACCCTTCTGGTAATTTTATACCAGTTGAGCAAGTTTTGTCTTTTTCGAATTGGTGTCGTCAAAAGGGAATACTTTTTGTCTTAGATGAATCTTTTGTTGATTTTACAGATGATTATAGCCATCATTCATTACTTCATGATGAAATTTTGGAGAGTAACCCGAACATGATTGTCGTCAAGAGTATCTCTAAATCTTATGGTGTGCCTGGTATACGACTGGGCGTTCTGGCATCTGCCAACGTCCAACTTATCAATTATATGAAAAAGGATGTCTCAATATGGAATATCAATTCGTTTGCAGAGTTCTATCTTCAAATCTTTGGTAAATACCAGTCAGACTATGTAAAGGCTTGCATGAAATTTATTGTAGAAAGAAAGCGATTTGAGGAACAGTTATCCCATATTGATTTCTTGCGAGTAATACCGAGTCAAGCAAATTATTTCTTATGTGAAGTAACTCAAAAATACACTTCTACAGAATTGACACAACTTTTGCTAACTCAATTTAATATTTTGATAAAAGACTGTAAAACTAAAAAAGGACTTGAAGAGCGGAATTTTGTAAGAATTGCCATTCGGTCAAAGGAAGATAATGATTATCTTATACAAAAGTTATCAGAGTTGTAAATATATAATTAATAGAACTTATCTGGCTTATTTGGCTAATTTGGGGGGATATGATAAAAAGTATCTATAATAAAATGATCATTCATCGATGGGATTTGGGCTTTATTACAAATTCTATGGATGATATTCTAAATGGAAAAGAACCATCAGTTCAACGTGTGAAATCTAAGTATAGCGATAGATGGTTTGCAGATCCATTTATTCTGTCGTATGATGAACATGAAATAATTCTTTTAGTTGAAGACTTTTGGGATACTGATCAATTAGGGCGGATATCAAAGATTGTAATTGATAGAAAAACAAACAGTATTAAATATGTAAAAGTTATTCTTCATTTAGAAACCCATTTAAGTTTCCCTGCAATTATCAGGTCTAAAGGAAAAGTATATATATATCCAGAGAATAGCCAAGCAGAAGGCCTTTGGATTTATGAATATAATCCAACGACAGAGGATTGTAAAAGAATAGGAAAAATAAGTGAACTTCCATTGACAGATGCCATTATTACATCTGTATTTGGGAAAAAGCAGATTTTTTCCACCAAAGAACCAAATCCCAATAAAAATATACTTGATTTATACGATTGGGATGATGAAAAGAAATCTTATGAGCATAGTGAACGTATTACGTTTGAAGAGAATATAGCCAGAAATGCTGGAGATTTCTTTGAGTATAAAGATGCTATTTATCGCCCTGCTCAAGAGTGTAATAAAATGTATGGTCATGCAGTGAGTTTACAGAAGATAGAAAAGACAGAAAATGGATATCAGTTTAAAGAGGTAAGACGGCTTATGCCGCCCAATGGGGCATTTGGTGTTCATACCTTCAACTCCTATAATGGATTGACCGTTATTGACATGAAAGTTTTCCGCCATCCTTGGATTGCCAGTCCTTTGTTTAAAATTAGGAATTTGTTTAAGCATGCTCGTTAATTCGATTATATTCTGGTTATTCTTTGGAATATTCCTGCTACTCTATTTCACGCTGATGCGGGGAAGTTGTAAGATACAGAACTTGTGGCTGATGGTTGCTAGTTATGTTTTCTATGGGTATGCGGATTGGAGGATGTTAGGATTGTTGGTGGGAGCTACAGTGGTGTACTATGGTTTGGGACTAGCACTGAGCCCCTCCCGTTCCCTCCCCCGTAGGGAGGGCTTATTAGTGCTGGGGGTAGTACTCGGTGCAGGAATGCTTCTCTACTTCAAGTATTTGAATTTCTTTGTGGAACAGTTTGCGGCATTGTTCGCATTGATGGGGCTGAAGACGAACTTCAGCTCATTTCATATCTTGGTGCCAATAGGTATCTCTTTCTTTACGTTCAAACTGATAGCATACGTGGTGGAAGTTTATAAGGGAAATATGAAGCCTGAAAGAGATTTTGTATCATTTGCGGCTTACGTGGCTTTCTTCCCGACAATCATGTCTGGCCCTATAGATTCGCCTAAAATGTTTATTCCTCAGATGAAGGTTGCAAGGAAATGGAGTAATAGTGCTGTGACTGAGGGCTTGATAAGGGTGCTGTGGGGCATGTTCCTTAAAATGTGTATAGCGGATAAGGTTTCTCCTTACACCGATGCGGTGTTTAATAACTATGGGCATCATTCGGGAATGACCATTGCTGTAGCTGCTGTGCTTTATACTTTCCAGATATATACTGATTTTTGTGGTTATTCGGAGATGGCCATTGGTACGGCACAGGTAATGGGCTTTAAAGTGACCGAGAACTTCTTGCGTCCGTACTTCTCGACAAACGTAGGAGAGTTTTGGCGCAGATGGCATGCTTCGTTGATGAACTGGTTCAGGGATTATATCTATTTCCCTCTGGGTGGTAGCCGGTGCTCGAAAACAAAGATGTATCGAAACACGATGGTGGTGTTCTTGGTAAGTGGTTTATGGCATGGGGCAAACTGGACGTTTATATTCTGGGGAGCTTATCATGGATTGTTGGTATGTGTGTATAAGATTTTTAAAAGAGGAAAGGGGAAAGAAGATAGTGGAGAGAGAAGTTCTCTAAGTTCCAAATTCAAAAAATATGTTTCTGTCTTATTTGTATTTGTGTTGGTAACGATAGGTTGGATGGTGTTCCGTTGTGATACATTTGGACAGTTTTGGGGGATGCTGTGTTCGCTGACTGCTTCTGGGCATTTCTTTGCCTCTTGGGCTCTGACAGCGGTACTGCCGATAGGTATCTTGATGTTTAAAGAATTGAAAGACGAGGAGGGGTGGAACCTTCATTTGCTACATTCGGAGAATTGGGTAATGAAAGCTGTCAGTGTTGGACTGTTGATCGTTTTTATCACATATATGGGAGAACTTGAGGGAGCGAAGTTTATTTATTTCCAGTTCTGACAGAGAGATTTTACTGACATTTAGGCTAAGAGACAATATATTATTGTGAAGAAAAGAATAGGATTCATAGGGATTGTTTTGCTGATAGTTATCGGCTTCGATCTGTTGGTAGGGGCTGTTTCGGGTAAGCTGATAAAAGAGGTACCCGATGTAGGGGTGAATCAGACGAATACGGCTCAAGCTTTGTTTTCAAGAGAGGCTGATGTGCTGATTCTTGGATCATCCCGAGCCAACCATTCTTTCGATTGTCGTGTATTGGAGGATTCATTAGGCGTGAGTTGCTATAATGCAGGACGTGACGGGCAGAATATGGTATATGATGCAATGGTGTTTTTTACTTATATTGAAAGACATGTTCCTAAAATTGTCATAATAGACATAGCAGGATCGATGATGGATGATAGTTGGTTTGACAGTCTAAAGGAAATGAATTGTTATTACGGATTGGCTGAACCTCTTGACAGAATTGTTGATGATAATACCAAGTGGATAGACAAATTGAAGTTAAAGTCAAGTCTATATAGATATAACAATACTTGGCAGTGGCTTTTGCATGCCTATAGGGCAAAGAGCGAGGCAGATAAAGATGGATATCGTCCAATGCCTGTGAATGTGAAGAATCCTTTCAAGGTCTCGTTTGTAAATGAGAAGAAGTTCCAAGCGGATGAGCGTTGTGTGGATTATCTTGACCGAATGCGAAAGGCGTGTAAGGAAAAGAATATCACGCTTGTACTTACTTACACTCCTTCTTTAGTTGTTGTGGATAAAGGTGGTGTGGAGGATTGGGTTGATATTTATGCAAATAAAAATAAATTGGTATTTTTTGATTCTGGAAGAGATTCTATTTTTTATCTACATCCGGAACTGTTTTATGATATGACCCATTTAAATATGAAGGGAGCTTCACTATATACCAAATCTTTTGTGGAGAAGTTAAAAAAATATTTATAGTAGTTTGTAGAAAATGCCTGATTTGAAACTATCTGTAATTACTTCCATATACAAGAGTGACGTGCCAGAGTTTGTGCGTATCGCTCTTGAGAGTTTATTAAAGCAAACAATGTTACCCAATGAGATTGTGATTGTTGGGGATGGGTCTGTTCCTCCTGCGTTGGAAAAGGAAATAGATCATTTGCGATTGAAGATTGATACTGAGAAACTTCCAGTGGAAGTGACTTATCTGCCTCAAGAGAAAAACGGGGGACTAGGCGAGGCGATGCGGATAGCGGCGGAAAATGCGAAGTATCCGTATCTCGCGCGTATGGATTCGGACGACATCTGTCTGCTTGACCGTTTTGAGAAGCAAATGAGGTGTTTTGAGGAGGATCCAGAGCTGAGTATCGTGGGAGGAATGATTACTGAGTTTGATGGGGAACCAGAGAATATTATCGCTAAGAGAATTCTTCCATTGGATGATGCGGGCATCAAGAAGATGATGCGAGGACGGTGTGCGGTGAACCATGTGACGGTGATCTTTAAAAAGGCAGATTTGCTGAGGAGTGGAAACTATCAACCGTTCTGGAAACAGGAGGATCATTATCTCTGGGCGCGGATGATGGAGCATGGATGTAAGTTCCGCAATATTCCAGACGTGGTGGTGAATGTTCGCTCGGGGAAAGACCAGATTGCACGTCGAGGCGGCTGGCGTTTTTATAAAAGTGTAGTTAGGGTGTTTTGGTATATGTATAAGCATGGATTGATATCTTTCGGATATTTCTTATATATATGTACCGTTCGTGGGATTGTGCAGTTGCTGATGCCCAATTGGCTGCGTACATGGATTTACCTGCATCTGCTACGGAAATAATTTGATTTAACTGTCTCATGTTGGAGTTATCTGGAGTTAACGGGCAATAAGGCCCCCTCCGGCTCCCCCTGGGTGGAGAGACTTTTCGCGGATTGGACTTTCCCCCTACTGGGGGTATGAGATGGAGGCTAACTCCACGAATCAGAGGCTCGTTAACTACAGCTAACTCCTGCTAATTCCCAGAAAGCGGAGCTTTCGAAACTTAGATCATATTTGTAAAGATGTTGAATTCCTATGAAAATCTTCTGGTTCTGATGTTGAAGGCCTCGCTGTGGAATAGGGAGGAGGACAATAGGGCATTGGAAAAGTTGATAGGGGAGAAAGCGTGTAGGATTGACTGGGAACGGATAGCGAATCTAGCTGTAGAGCAGACGATTGTAGGTCATGTCACGGAGGCCATAACTTGTTTGCCGAAGGACCAGCGTCCGGAAAAGAGTCTTTATTTTAGTCTAGTTTCACAGGTTTCTGACATTGAAAAGAGAAATGTTCAGATGAACCGTTTTGCTTATATCCTGATGGATAACCTAGAGAGAAAAGGGTGTCACGCGTTGCTATTGAAAGGTCAGGGGGTAGGAAGGAATTATCGGAATCCACTACACAGACAGCCGGGTGACATAGACTTACTCTTGATAAACAATGTGGAGTATAATCGTGCTAGAGATTTGCTGGGCAGAATAGCAGAAAGCGAAGGGGATGAGAGCAAAGAACGACAGCACAGTGATTTTGTGGTGAAAGGGTTTGTTGTTGAGGTGCATGGGCAGTTCCAATTCCTGATATGCCGGCAGCTTACGGAAAGATTGGCAAAGTGGACGAAAGAGCGATTGAAGGCTGCTCCTGTCTCTGTTAATTTAATGAATGTACCTGATAGTCAGGAAAAGGTCTTGTTGCCCCCTGTTCAATTTGATGTAGTATTTGTCTTTGCTCACATGCTGAATCATTTTATGACAGGTGGCGTGGGACTGCGACAAATATGCGATTGCATGATGTTTCTCCACAAGAATTATGAAGAAATAGACAAAGAGTTGCTGAAGGAGGATTTGGAACAACTGGGATTGACCAAGTTTTGGGAGGTCTATGCCGCAATGGCGGTTGATTTCCTTGGTTATCCAAAGGAGAGAATGCCTTTGTATGACGTCTCTTTCAGACGGAAAGGGGAAAGGATGTTGGAAAATGTTTTCAAGACGGGGAATTTTGGCGCTATTCAGAAAAAGAGTCAATTGTCGGACGATACGAACAAATGGCTGAAAAAGATTGTAACTTGTTGGGGGCAGATACCTGTTTATTGGAGAGCAGGGAAGCTGTTCCCGAAAGAGTCTCTTTATTGTTTTTATCAATATTCAAGGAAAGTGTTGGCTGCTGGTTAAACAGGCAGACGAAAGGTAGCAGGTGTTTCGGGGTTATTTAGAAACGAATGTGAATAATTAGAATAATTTGGCCACGAATTGGTATTAATGACAGGAGTTTCGGAGTTTTCGGAAACGAATGTGAATAATAAGAATAATTTGGCCACGAATTGGTATTAATGATAGGAGTTTCGGGTTGTTATGAAACGAATGAGAATAATTAGAATAATTTGGCCACGAATTCCAATAAATGACAGAATATTAGGAAACGAATGAGAATAATAAGAATAATTCAGCTTTCTCTACGTCGGGAGTTATCAGGTGTTATTGGGAGTTAGCAGCCTTTTAGGCTGTGAAGTTAACGGTCATTAGTTCTCCATTAGAATGGTAATGTCCGCTAACTCCACGAGCCGAAGGCTCGTTAACTACAGCTAACTCCCGCTAACTCCCAGAAAGGGGAGTTTTCGACAGTTGAATAAAAAATAATTATATTCACTAATTCTATTATAATAGTTTTCTGTTTGTAGTATGAGTTTTTATGTGATAGGAATGGGGGTGATTGTTCCGTTGTTGGTGTCATTGATACTGGTGGCGTGGATTCATCCCTATATCGTGAGAATGGCGACACTGAAAGATATTGTGGATAATCCGGATGCGAGGAAGTTGCAAAAGAATCCCGTGCCGGTGCTGGGTGGCTTTGCCGTGTATTGGGGACTGGTGGTAGGTGTAGGTTTGACCAGCATGTTCTTCAACAGCTATGCTCTGTTCACATCGATAGTGGCCATCACGGTCATGATGTATATAGGGATATTGGATGATATTCTGGGGTTGAGCCCGACGCTGAGATTGGTGTTGGAGATAGCTTTCATAGGATTTGTCATCTGGATGGATCAGGTTAGCATCAATAATTTGCACGGGCTGTTGGGAATCTATGACATTCCACTTTATTGGTCGATTCCCATCTGTATTTTCGGTGGCGTTGGCATCATCAATGCCGTGAATATGATAGACGGTGTAGATGGGTTGTCGTCGGGTTTTTGCGTGATGGCTAGTGCGATTTTTGGAACGGCATTCTTCTTGTCGAAAGACGGAACGATGACGGTGCTCGCGGCTCTTTGCATTGGGTCGCTGTTGCCTTTCTTCTTCCACAATGTGTTTGGACAGAAAACGAAAATGTTCATTGGTGACGGCGGTACCTTGATGATGGGCATGGTGATGACCATCTTCGTGATGCATATTATTGACAGAGGGTCGCGCGTAACCTATAATTTCCCAAATTTGGGAGCCATTGCTTTCCCCCTCTCAGTGCTTTCAGTTCCGGTGTTTGACACGTTGCGTGTGATGACGGGACGAATCATGAAGGGTGTATCGCCATTCCATGCTGACAAATCGCATTTGCATCATCTGTTCATAGAGATGGGATTCTCGCACATTGGCACCACGTTCTGCGTACTCTCTCTGAATTTCTTCAATGTGTTGTGTTGGTTAGTCACCTATCAGTTGGGGGGTGGAGCCCTGTACCAATTGGTAGTAGTGGTGTTTGTCGGGTTTATGATAACGACGGGATTCTATTATGTGGTGAGGAGGCTGAATCACGAGCACTGGCCGTATAAAGCATTGAAGAAGTGTGCCCAATGGAGCCATATAGAGACAGGGCCGCTTTTCCATTGGGTAAGAAGAATGGTGGATAAGTGGTGAGTACGGGGATTCGGAAATCCCCGTGAACGAGGAATGGAAGATAAGTGGTGAGCACGGGGATTCGGAAATCCCCGTGAACGAATAAGAAGAATGGTGGATAAGTGGTGAGCACGGGGATTCGGAAATCCCCGTGTGCGAGGAATGGAAGATAAGTGGTGAGTACGGGGATTCGGAAATCCCCGTGAACGAGAGAACAGAGATAAGTGCAAATAAAGATGGACTGTTGTCTTGAATTCCTTGTAACTTCTTGAAATTCTAGAACTCCTAAAACAAAAAAGCGTTGGGGCTAAAATTGCCACCAACGCTTTTTTTGTTTCTGTTCGTCTGAAGCCTCGCCACGACTGGCACGGCGGGTTTCTTCGATGACTTGTCTGTAGGTCTTTTTGTGAGTCACCATGTCGTAGATGACACCCCAGTCGGGAAGGCCGCCAATGTTGCGGTCGTCAATGAAAAGGTCGGCTTTGAGCTTTCGACTGAAGTGGTTGTTGTACTCCACCTTTTCCTCAGGGAAATCTTTGTTGACTGCATAGAACTCGACACCGCGCTCGCGGCACCACTTGATGGCATCGTCGAGCAGCTGGTCTTCACGGCATGACCACAGGATGAGCTTGTGGTGGTCTTTGATGAGCATCTTTAAAGTATCGGTCGCGAAAGGTATTTCGCGACCGATGTTTGGATACTCATGTTCGACGATGGTTCCGTCGAAATCTACTGCGATTGTCATGAGCGATTAGAGTTTGATGGAGTCATCGTTCTTGTTGCCATAGTTGCTTTTGCGGTAGTTGCCATAGCCATAGCCGCCATATACGCTGCCATAACCGTAGCGACCATATCCGTAGCCATACTTGCCGTAGCGGCCATAACCATACTGAGCGTAGCGGCCATACTTGCCGTAGCCGTAGTAGTAGCCATACTTCTTCTTTGACATGTCGATGCCGTTGATGACAATGGCAACGTTGGGAAGTTTGTTGGACTGGCTGAGGCTGTTGATGAGGCCGAAGTTGGACTTTGGTGTGTAGTCGGCACGACACATGAAGATGGTGGCATCGGCGATGCGGCCAATCTGCAATGTATCGGTAACCAGACCCACAGGGGCGGTATCGATGAGTACATAGTCGTACTTTTCCTTGAGCAGGTCGATGACCTTGCCGAGTGCAGGACGCTCTACCAACTCCGACGGGTTGGGCGGGATAGGACCGGCCAACAGCAGGTCGAGGTTGGCGTGTACGCCAGAGCTCAGTATCTGAGACTTCACGTCGCTCCAGTTCGGATCGTCCATGGCCAGCAACGGTGTGATACCGTGGTGGTGATCCTCAATCTCGAACAGCTCTGCCAAACGAGGCTTACGGATGTCAAGACCAAGCAACACAACGCGCTTGCCCAGCAGAGCATAGCTGACAGCCAGGTTGGCGGCATTGAATGTCTTACCTTCACCCGAAGTAGAAGAGGTGAACATGATGACCTTTTGGTGCTCCTTCAGCATGAAGTTGACGTTGGTACGCATCGAACGGAACACCTCCTCCATCTGGTTGTTGGTGTTCTCGTGTACCACGATGTCGGCCTTTGTCTTGGCAGTCTCACTGGCAACAGGAACGTCGGCAATGATGGGCAGACGGGTGAGTCGAGCCACATCGTCATGACCTTCGATGCGGTAGTTGAGGAACTTGATGAGGAACAGGATGAGTGCAGGGATGAGCAGACCAGCGAGCAAGGCAATCAAGAGGATGATCTGGCGCTTGGGGCTGATCTGACCCAACATTTGGGGCGTATCGAGCAACTTTCCCTTGTCGGCAGTGGCGGCCAGGGAGATGGAGTTCTCCTCACGTTTCTGCAACAGCATGAGGTAAAGACCCGACTTCACTTCCTGCTGACGACCAATCTGGGTCAGGATGCGCTCCTGTTCAGGAGTCTGTGCAATCTGGCTGCTGTATTTGCCAGCCTGAGAGGCGATGCTGCTGCGGCGAATCTCCAAACCGCGGCGAGCCTGATTCAGAGCCTGGCGGATGGAACTGCTCAGACTTTCCAACTGAGCGGTGAGCGGGGTCACCGTGGGGCTGTTCTCGGCAGCTGAACGGAGCAGACGGTTGCGCTCCATGACAATATTATTGTATTTGTCGATAAGTCCCGTTGTTGCACCATCCTGGATGCCAATGTTTCCAGGCAGCAACTGATATTTGTTCACGGGGTTGTCAACTTCCTGGCTGAGGCTGTTCAGCAACTGAATCTGAGTGCTGGCTTCGGCCAGTTTTTGCTCATATTCGTTAGAGTTTCCTACAGCCTGAGAGGCATTGATGCGGAGCTCCACCATTCGGTTTTGCTTCTTGTAGCTCTCGATGGCACCTTCGGTAGAGCCCAGCTCGTTGTTGATTTTCTCCAGACGGCTGTTGATGAACTCCTCGGTGCGGATGGCCACCTGGTTCTTGTCCTCATTGGCCTGACGGTTATAGACCACGGCCAGCTGTTTCAGATAGTCGGCGGCGCGCTGGGGAATCTCGTCGGTGAAGATGAGGCGGGCAATCGAGGTGGTTTTCGACGACTGTGCCACACTCAGACCACCAGCATACTTGTATGCAGCGGCGGCGGGCGACGTGATGGTCACCAACTCGGCATCGCCGTTAGACATGGGTTTCGAGGTGTTGGCGGTGAAATAAATCACGCCGGCACCCGTACCGATGGTGCTGGGCAGTGCGTTGAAGGTCTTGTCGATGGTGTAGGGACCACGCTGTCCGCCGTTGGCCAACGGAACGTAGTAGCTACCCGTGACATGATAGCCGCCTTTCTCCTTTTCGATGCGGAGTTGGATGGGGCTTGTCAGTCGCTCGATGTGGATGCGGTCCACATCCACACTTACGGGCTGATTCTTGTACATCAGCTTGTCAACGACTTTACCTTCCGACCTGTATGTGACGTAAAGCTTAAGGTCGCGCACGGCCTGCGTGGCCAACGAGCGTGAAGCCAAAATCTCCATCTCGTTGTCGATACCATAGTTGCTTGTCAGCATGCCAAGGTTGTTCATGTCGAAAGAACTGCGCGCACGGCCAGTGTTGTTCTCGTCCTTGATCAGCAGTTTGGCCGTTGCCTGATAGACGGGCGTGGCATAACGCAGATAGAGGAAAGCCAGACCGAGGCATAGAAGCACGGAGAGTACGAACCATTTCCAATTCAGCACGAGCGTCATCAGAATGGCTTGAAGGTCGAAAAACGATTTCTCGTCTTCCTCTTGGATGTTCTCCAATTCCAGGTTTTTGTTTTCTTCCATTTTTTACTTACTATTATTGTTATTATTGTTTTTGCAAGGGAGGGGGACTATGGGGCTTATGGGAGTTATAAGGCTAATAGGACTTTTATGCCCCATTCTTTTATTCCATTCGCTCCTGGCCTTATTCCGAGATGCGGAGCAGGTATTTGCCGTAGTCGTTTTTGGCCATGGGTTGGGCCAACTGGCGCAGTTGCTCCTTGCTGATCCATCCACGCTTGAAGGCGATTTCCTCCAAACAGGCAATCTTCAATCCTTGGCGTTTCTCTATCACCTCAATGAAGGTGCTGGCCTCGGAGAGACTGTCGTGCGTACCCGTGTCGAGCCATGCGAATCCACGCTTGAAGGTCTGTACTTTCAGCTGTTGGAGCTTCAGATACTCTTGGTTGACCGTCGTGATTTCCAGTTCTCCGCGGGCACTGGGCTTGATGTGCTTGGCTATCTCCACCACGCTGTTGGGGTAGAAGTAAAGTCCCACCACGGCGTAGTTGCTCTTAGGCTCTTTGGGCTTCTCCTCGATGCTGAGGCAGTTGCCGTTGGCGTCGAACTCGGCTACGCCGTAGCGCTCAGGATCGCTCACCCAGTAGCCGAAGACTGTGGCTTTGTTGTCATTGGCATCGGCCACCGCCTGGCGCAAAAGTCCCGTGAAACCAGCTCCGTAGAAGATGTTGTCGCCCAGCACCAGACACACATTGTCGTCGCCGACAAACTCTTCGCCAATGATGAACGCTTGAGCCAGACCGTCGGGCGATGGCTGTTCGGCATATTCAAACCTGACCCCCAACTCGCTACCGTCGCCCAACAGACGACGGAAACCGGGGAGGTCGTGCGGTGTGGAAATGATCAGTATCTCCCTGATACCAGCCAACATCAGCACCGATATCGGATAGTAAATCATGGGCTTGTCGAAGATGGGAATCAGCTGTTTGCTGATGCCTTTCGTAATAGGGTAGAGGCGGG
>ODAJ012009063.1_pt1 | contig 47615 bp, 10 predicted proteins | sample 1539241 | NCBI WGS metagenome assembly ODAJ01 (sample SAMN02144231, study PRJEB22623) | gut metagenome | biome: sheep rumen | host: Ovis aries | place: New Zealand
GGAGAATGGTGCTGCACAAGGTATTACAGAAATGTCTGTTGACAATGCGATTGCTAATGGTGTATATGATGCAACAAATCATAAATATACTGTAACTGATGCAAACAGTAAAGACCTTGTTGTGAAAGTAAGTGCTGTTAGCCTCTCTGCCATCACAGAGATTGCTGCCACCGATTCACCCACAGGTATTGCTATTACCGTCAATGGCGCCAAGTTCAACCCAGCAGCAGGTAAGACTTATGTATTCCAGTATCAAGTTACTAAACCCACGTTTGATAGCGGAACTGAGTTGGCCGCTGATACAAGTCTTAAGGGATATTACACGAAATCTTCAGAGACATATACACGCTGTGATGATACAGCTGTTGCTGATGGCTCAACTACATACTATAAGGTGACCACACCTGGTGTATACCAGTACAAGGTCATTAAGATTGTAACAGCTCCCTAATTCTCTCTAAATAGCCAAGTGGGGTTCGACTCCCCACTTGGTAACTAAAGCCCCCTAAAGGAAAAAATGTTATATCGCTATAGCAAGGGGATAGCTAGGGCGTAGCTAGGGCGGCAGACCCACCCCCGACCCCACAAAAAGAGGGAGCTAAAACCTCAAACAGAGAAACGGCGTATCGCTATGAGAGAAAGGTAGAGTTAGTTGACTGTTTACAATTTACTACTTTACAAAAAGAAAAAAAGAGAATAAAGAAAAAAGAAAAGAAGCAAAAGAAATAAAGAAACAAAGAGATAAATTAAAGAAAAAAATATTAACACACCCCAAACGCGCATGCGCGCGAGAGTTTTTAAAGAAAACTTTTAGGGAAAATAATTTGGATAAACCGAAAAAAGTTCTTAATTTTGTGTATGACACAGGTAAAGACATATATGTTATTAGTGGCAACGGCAATAATGTTATTTGCCGGTTGCGCTGACAACACCTATCTGGGAGACCAGGAGGCTGCCAAAGGCTCAAACAGAGCGATTGCGTTTGAGGGCGGCTTCAAGGCTGTGACGAGGGCTGACAAAGTGGGCGCCGACGCAGCCACCCAGTTGGGCAATCGGTTTATCATAAAAGGCATAAAGGCTAAAAGCAACGCCCCCAACGCTGACATAAGGCAGGATGTATTCCCGGACTACACCGTCAACTGGACAGCAAACAGTGCCGGAACAACACCGACTAACACTTCCAACTGGGAATATACAGGCATAAACAATGCCTTCATCTCCCCTACCACCGAGCAGACCATCAAGTACTGGGACTTCGAACAGGACTATTACAACTTTGCCGCTTACTCCGTGGGCAGTAACACGATAGAAGTGAAAAAGGACGAGAATTCGACAAACGACGGTGTAACAGATGGCGATGCCCCTGCTGCCAATACCGTCTTTGTAACGCCATTTAGATATGAACATGTAACGGGGTATCCCTACTTCTTGCGTGGCAGTAAAGAGGATCTGCTCGAATGCTACATCACGGACATGATGACGGTTCCACAGGCCAACTTCGGTAATGTGGTAGAACTGAGATTCCGTTCATTGGCAGCCAAGGTGCGTGTGGCCTTCTACGAGACCATTCCAGGCTTCTCTGTGAAGGATGTCAGGTTCTACGACAGTACAGGAACATCCTTAGACGTTGAACAGACAGGTGCAGTAACCTCGGCAACCTTATTCGGAACCGGAGGTTTCATAGATAACGGCACTTACAAGATCTACTTCCCCGTAGTGGGCAGTGCCAACGTCGGCAATCCCGATTACAACAAGGCACACGCAGGACATGAAGGTGCTCAAGGGGCCGTTAACAGTCAGACATTCGGCACGCTGAACTACTCTGGCAGGGAACGCTTAGAGCCCGAGGGCAACTACTACCTGGGACGTTCATCCGCCACTGCCACCTTTGCAGGAAATGCAGAGGACGACTACTACACAAAGATGCTGCCCTTCGAGGAACAAACCCAGACTTTGGAACTGCGCGTGAACTATACGCTGGTATCTACCGACATCACGGGCGAGACCATAACGGTGTATGGTGCTCATGCATATATTCCTTCTGTATTCGCTAAGTGGAAGCCTAACTGCGCCTACACGTACATATTTAAGATTAGCGACAACCAAAACGGATGGACAGCACCTAACATAGCTACCCCACAGGGTCTCTTTCCCATCACCTTCGATGCCGTTTCGCTCACAGATGGCGATACTGGTCAGCAGACTACCATTACTACGGTGGCCTCGCCCAGCATCACCACCTACCAGAAGGGACATATATACAATATCTCAGAAGAATACACGCTACCCTCTGCCAGCACGACCGACGATGACGATATATACGCACAGGTGGTGGATGTTGCATCAGGGAACCTCAAGACTGACCTGAACGTCGCAGGAAAGAGCAAGTTCTACAGCGTCAGCAAAGCAACTGCCACGGAGGCTGAGGTAATGGATGCCCTGAACCTACGCACATCCAAAGAGGCTGAGACAATTGTCGGAGTCAATGGCATAACGCTGACTCCCAGCACCATAGACAATACTGTCACCGTTATCCCCGGGACGAACGGCGATATTAACGTTAATGCAGGCGAAGCCGCAAAGCTGACACCCAGTGCAGCAGGAACATACGCTTATGTCTATGACACTGGCGCCTACTATCCTGTCAGCACCGTAATACTCAGCTCGAAACCATCCGACTGGCCAACCAATTATTATTCAGACGAGGAGTGTACCACAGCTGCCGACGACACATTCGTAGCAAACACCTACTATCAAAGGCTAAAGGTATTCGGGGTGAAGGTTATTAAAGTTAAGAATTAAAAGTGAAGAGTGAAGAATACTAGCAGGGCTAGCCAGACTAGCCGGGCTAGATAGGCTAGAAAAACTAGAAAAACTAGAACATAAAAAGAAATGAAGAAGATAACCACCATACTGAGAAGCGTACTGCTCCCCTCCCTCACGGGAGGGTTAGGGTGGGTCTTATTCTTCACTCTTCACTCTTCACTCTTCACTTCCTGCTCTCAGGAGCAGGTATTACCTGACCCTGAAGAGCAGAAGCCTACGGCAATTGCTTTCAATGGAAGTCTGAAGGAAGAAGAAGTGACTCGCGCCACTACTCCACTGGAGGACTACACAACCTCTTTCAGAGTATGGGCCTATAAGAATATGAGCGAGACTGCCGGAGTATATGGCAACACGCAGATAGTGTTCCCTGGGTTCACGGTGAGATGGATAAACAACTCTGCCGCCACCAGTACCACCAACTCCGACGGCTGGGAGTACATCCTGGATGAGCATCCCGACCAACAACCCAAATACTGGGACTGGTCTGCCAAGGCTTACCGCTTCTTTGGCTCTGCTGAGATGAGTGCCACACCTGGCACATGGGAGCATATAACAGAGGGCACGGAGTGTTACAGATATACCTGCACGCCCGATGCAACCAGTGCCGGGGACGCCCCTTTCTATACGCATCTGTGGTTCAGCAACGGCAAAGTGGCGGAATACCCTACCCGACAGTTCGGACAACTGGTGACACTGGAGTTCATAAAGCCCTTTGCCGAGGTGGTGTTCAAATTCACTTATGCCGACCCCGATGCCACTCCCCTGCCTGTGATAGAGGAGGCTGACTTCCGACCACTAACAGAAGGGCAGCGTATTGCCTTAATGGGAGAGGTGGAGATAACTTTCCCCGTCACAGGGGCAGCAACACAGGAAACTTGGGAATCAACGCCCGAGTACAGTAAGTTCCTGACGGCTTTCACAACGAAAGACACACCCTACGAGGTGTTCCCCATCAAGAACCAAGGAGCATACAGACTGACAGTAACAGTGAACGGTGCAGACAAGGATTGCATCGTGCCTGACAGCTATACGAACTGGAGTCCAGGCTATCGCTACACCTATGTCTTCAAGGTGAACGACGAGGGCGGCGTAGTACTGGAAACCGTGAAAATGGGTGTAACCACATGGACAAGCGTAACGCCTGTGGATTATAATCTGTATAATTGGTAACCGTCAAAACCGCCAGCGGTTTTGAAGTGAAGAATGAAGAATGAAGAGTGAAGAATCTTAGTTAGAAACCGGAGGAGCGAAGCGGTCCAGAATAGCGAAGCGGTCCAGAATAGCGTAAGCGGTCCGGCAAAGAAAAAAAAGAAAAAAAATAGAGAATGAGAAGAATACAGACCATAATACAGTTTATGCGGTTTATTGGGCTTAATGGGCTTAATAGGCATGCTGGGTTTATGGTCTGCCTATTGGTCAGTCTCTTCACTTCATGCAACTCAGAGTTGGATGGTCCTGACAGTGAGGAGAAAGGGATACCAATTAACATAGCTGGCTATCTGACACCCTTTGAGGATAGCGAAGGCGGAACCCGCGCAGAGCCTGCATGGATGCCTGAGGGCTATACCTCCCTTACGGATGTGAACTCCATTGGTGCGTTCTTTACACAATCAACCAGTTGTGACGTGCGACGTATCTGGTGGCACGATACCGATAAAAAATGGTATATCAGCGGTAAGTCTGTACCTACGGGCGACTTCTACCTGTATGGCTACCTCCCCTATAACTCGGCAGAGGTGGCAATAACGCCCAAGAACAGCGACTATACCGAAGGCGCCAGCCTGACCTTCAATGACATGAGCAGCATATCGAAAAAGGATATCTGCGTGATTGTGGCTGCTTCGAACGGCACGGACGAAAATACACCATCAAGCCTGCAAACGGGTAAGTTTGACCTTAACATGAAGGCAGGCGGACCGGGCGCCCCGAACCACCTGTTCCTGCTCTGCGACCACCTGTACGCCAAGTTGGAGTTCACCTTCCGCGTGGATGACAGCGAGCCCTATAAATATGCTTCGCTGCGAACCATCAAACTGCGCAAACTGGAACTTACGAGTTACACCTATACACTCGACAACTTGTCTGACGCTACGATAATGAAGAAGAAAGGTAACATCACCGTTAATCTGGCAGCCAACGACACCGGCGAATCACCAGTCGAAAGTACCATATACTTCTCTCCGGACGTCAGCTCGGGCAATATGGACCCTGTGCTCCTCTTCGAAGGAGAGAAGACCTTACCGTCCGACAGCTACACTACGGAAACAGGTTATGTGCCCTACTTCAACCTGAGCGGGGCAGGAAAAGTGATGTATATTCTGCGCAGTACCTACGATGTATATGACAAGCAAAACAACCTGATACGTAAGGGTTGCGTGGCAGAGAATGCCATTATTCCGCAAGAGCGCTTCAATATCAAGCAGTTCAACCGCGGACATAAATATACACTACGACTGACAGTCATGCCTACCTACCTATACATGCTGTCTGAGCCGGATCTGAATAACCCAAGCGTGGACCTTGATTAGATAAAAGAGAAAAATTAAAAGAGAAAAGTGAAGAATACTAGATAGGCTAGCCGGGCTAGATAGGCTAGAAAAACTAGAACATAAAAAAGAAATGAAGAAGATACAGACCATAATGCAGTTTATGCGGTTTATTAAGCTTAATGGGCTTAATAGGCATGCTGGGCTTATGGTCTTACTATTCACTCTTCACTCTTCACTCTTCACTTCCAATGTTTACGCCCAGGAGGGAAGGATTGTCATTGGCGGTTATGTGTATGGTGGCGGTAACCAGGGTAATGTGGACGGCAATACCACAGTTGTCGTTAAGGCCGGCGACATACAGAAGGTGTTCGGTGGTGCCCGTATGGCCGATGTGGGCGGCAGAACCTTTGTGAATATTTATGGCGAAAAAGCTACCGGCGATATCTTTATCTTCGAGGTTTACGGCGGTAACGATATCGCAGGAACCATCGGAGCGTCCGGCGAAGAGACAACCGTACCCCTCAGAACCTATTATACAGCAGAAGAGGCCGCTGCCTATAATACAGCAAACAGCCTGACAGAGTCCGATCCCGGATTCAAGAATGCAGGTGATGTCAAAGATGACTGCGGCCTGACCGAGGTGCTGACAGGCTCTGAGACAAAAGAGACTCACCCCCTCAAGAATGCCATAGACAACTCATGGAAGACCTTCGTCCGCAGTAGTCGCTCTGCAAAGAACGACGGCACAGAGAAGAATGCCATTTTCATAGGAAAGATGTTTGGCGGTGGCAATGGCGACTTCGATTACGAGCAGTCTGAACCCGACGGAGAAGGAAATGTCACACACCGAATCTATAACAGAGGAGACAGAAGCGCATATATTGCACAGAAAATCACGCCCGAAGGCGAGGTCGGTTTCCAATTACCCGAGGTATCCAAGACTTACCTAGAGATTATGGGTGGCAATATCGCTCATCTCTATGGCGGTGGTAACAACGCTACGATAACGGAGAACACCACCATCAGCATCAACAACCAAAGCGATGATGCCGAGACCCAAGCCGAGGCCTATGCAAGAGATACCGAGGGAACACCATACAAGATGACCCCACAGGATGTCATTGCCTATCTTCTGGGGAAGGTCAACCTCTCTACCTTCCAGGGCAATTACTCCGACTGGCATTTTAACTTTGCCCGTGTCTTTGGCGGTAACAACAAGGCGGACATGGCTATCCAACCCACATGGAACCTGCAGGCAGGAAAGATCCGCGACCTCTATAGTGGCGGAAACCAAGGTAGAATGACATACGAGAACGGACTGTTCCTTAATATAAAACCCGAGGAAACAAATCCGAAGCCTCTTGTAATCGGAAATGTCTATGGCGGTTGCCGTATGGCTGATGTAAGACCGCTGAAGCCCGATGGCACAGATGCCGATTATGTGGATAACATCACAGGATATTACTTCCCGCGTAACTTGGCAGCCCGTACGCTTGTGCAAGGCGGAGACATCGGCAATGTATATGGCGGTAACGATATCCGAGGCAAGGTGTACTTCGGCAATGCCGTGGGCGTAACCACCAGCATTCGGGGTGATATTTACGGAGGAGGTAACGGTGCCTATGCCTATACAGACAATCCGTTCTTCAAGGATGACCCCGTCTATGGCGACTTCTACTATTCATTAGAAGGCTACAACTCCTCTGTTGATGCGCTGAACGGTACCCGTCCCGATGCCGAGCAGGTATCCATTATGGTTAGAGGTACGGAAGAGAAACCCACCGTCATCGGTGGCTCTATCTACTGCGGTGGTAACTGTGCGACTTTGGAGACAGAACCTTCCCACGTGGGTTTCAAAGACTACCCGATGGTAGAGCTGAAGATAGGTTCGCACGTTGTTGCCGACAATGTATTCCTGGGCAATAACGGAACCGGCATGGTGAAAGAAGATGTCTTGAAACTGTATCACAATGACATTGAGATTGAAGGCGGCGAGGACCAGTATTTCAGCACCATGGATTTGACAGACGCGGGAACCTTCAACACCTATATGGAAGGAGCCGCCATGGACATCATACCAAAGTTAGTATTCGAGGATGCCACAAAGGGCGACCGTACCACCTACGAGCCCTACACCTCGCACATAGGTTCCTTCTTCTGCGGCGGAAACGTGGGTAGCATGACCTACGAAGGCAAGAACTCCATGATGTTCGATGCTCCTATCGTGGTGTATAACAAGGTGGTGGGCGGCTGTAACAATGCATCGGTCAAGGAATCTGCCTATAACGCCTTCTACGATGGCGGTATCTTAGGCACCAAGGCTGAGCAGGCTGAAGACGGATTCAAGGATGAAAGCGGAAAAATCAAGGACCGACTGGAGATAACACTGAACGGAGTGAGGATAGAACCCAAACGACTGAACAGTACCTATACCAAGGTGACACCAGGAACCACCCTTACGGCAGGAAAGACATATTACGCCACCGACCTTAGCTCCAGCGCCTTCGTTGCCGACGGTACGGAAGTGGCGGGCGATGCTACGAACACCTACTATGAACTGACCACCATAGGAAAGAATCTGGTGTGGAACACCGTGAAGTGGGACAATAACGAAGACGACTACGTGAAATTCACCCCGACCGGTACTGTCGATAAGGACGCACGTCTGCTGGAAGGCAACATATTCGGTGGCTGCTACAAGAGCGGACACGTAAACGGAAACGTAGCCATCAACATTAACCAGGACATTATCAAGAAGAACGATATATTCCAGACCGGTAGTGGTAACTCAAACGTTGATTTCCATAGCCAGCGTGATGATGTGGAAACCATTGCCATGACCGTGTTCGGTGCTGGCTATGGTGAACAATCCGAAATATGGGGCAGCACCACGGTAAACCTGAACAAGGGGTACGCCTTCCAGGTCTTCGGAGGTGGAGAGCGCGGTGTCGTAGGTAAGGGTACCATCAAGTCCAGGATAGTAAAAGACAATGCCGGCAACGATGTGGAAGAGTTCTATCGGGACTACAAGTTTGATCCTGCCTATAGCGCTACCATCAACCTGCAGGGAAGTAAGACTATCTATTCGTCTGAAGGAACAGATCCTGACATACCCGAATCGGAATACCTATATGCCGGTGGTAAAGAAGGCAACATTTGCGGAAACACATACGTCAATCTGGGCAACGGACGTATCTACGATGCCTTCGGAGGCTGCAGTGCCGCAGATGTTCTGGGCCATACCGAGGTTTACATAGGACGTCAGCCAAATGGTACCGGCGGTTACAAGGACGGTTTCCCCTGGATACGTGATGTAGTCTATGGCGGTAACGACTTCAGTGGAACCATCTGGGGTAAGTACGAAGAAGGCTACGACTTTACAGGCCGCCTGCGCAGCAACGATTTGCTGACAAAGATTCACAACCCCAGCTCCAAGCCCATTCCCGATGTACTGCAATCGTCCTCTTATATAGAGTACTACCAAGGACGTGTCGACACCATCTTCGGAGGCGGTTACGGCTATTATAACTACACAGACGTAGAAACTTACGGCGAAGGGAACAGCGCTCCCTATCAGGAAAGTGCCTTTGTGAACATACGTCCGAACACCAACGAAAACAACCATGTCACCTGTATCTTTGGCGGCGGCACCGGTTTCCCAGGCGACCGTAATGGGGACAAGTCGCAAGACCGCAGCTATATGCTGATAGACATTCCCGAGAGTGCCAAAGAACTGAAGACTACAGAGGTCTTCGGTGCCGGTAGCTTCAATGGTATAGGTATGCACGTAGAGAAAGAAGTAGCTTCAACAGCTGCGACCGCCGACCAGGCCACGGCCGTTATCGACCTGATAAACGGCAGTATAGCCAATGCCTATGGCGGCAGTTACCACGAGGGTGTCACACGCCGCACCATGATTAACGTACCCGCCGCTTCCACCATCAATATCGGTAACATCTTCGGTGGTGCATACGGAACAGAGATTCTACCGCCCTGCGATGTCTATGAGTCGTATGTGAACTACAGAAACACCAGCGAGAATGCCCGCGTCACTGGCGCCATCTATGGCGGTAACAACAACGAGCGCCGTACGCTATACGCCCATGTGAACATATCCTCGCCCGTATGGTCAGACAAGAGTAAAGGCTATCTGGCCAAGGTATATGGCGCAGGTTACAACATCGACACATGGTCGGAATATACCGAAGTAAACCTGGAAAGCGGTGCTAAGGTCTATGAAGTCTATGGCGGCGGCAACATGGGGCATGTGCTCAATGCCGAGAGTGTGCAGAAGTACATGGAGCGCTACAAGGATGGTCCATCACCCCAGATCTCGACACAGGATCCTTTCTGGAAGGCCCTGAATGATGCCAATACCCTTTGGGAAACGGACGGAGAAGGAAACCAAGTGCTTAACTCCGACTATGCCGACCGATGGGCTGCCGACTGGGAGGATGCCTGGACATTGGGCGACTACTACACGCCTAATGCGGCATACGACAACTACATAGAAAATGTAAGTACCAACCTTAATAACCCGCAGCCCGGTCTGATAAGAACGGCCGAGATGGACGACCGCGACTACTCTGGCTATACAGAAGAGGAGAAGGCCAAGAGATACAGGAAATACAACGCCAACGTTATCATTAACGAAGGAGCCACCGTTGTGAACTACGCCTATGGCGGCGGATACGGCGATTCCAACGTTAGCCTTAGCGGTGATGTCTATGGAAACACCTACATAGCCCTGTTGGGCGGTACGGTTACCAAGGATATCTATGCCGCCGGTACAGCCGGAGCCGTGAACGATGTCTTTGGCGTAGGTCCATACAATGCCACCACTAATCCCACCGGCTTCACTGCCAGTACCAACGCCTATATCTATGGCGGAACCTGCCGTAACGTCTATGGCGGCGGATGGCTGGGTAATGTAGGTCATCACGACGGTGCCCTCAGCGCTACTACCGAAGGTGATATCCCCGGCGAGACTCATGTGGTGATTGGTGCCGAAGACGGCAGCAGCTTCACCAACGGAATCCCCACTGTCCAGCGTAATGCCTACGGCGGCGGTGAGGGTGGTGCCGTCTTCGGTACTGCCCACCTGAAGATGTACAATGGCTATGTGGGTTATCAGTATAACGAAAGCGGTAGCGACGACCCGAAAACAAAGGGTATCGACGAACACTACGAAGAGAAGACCGAAGACAACACCCAGCCCATGCCTAATACCCTGCTTACCGATGCCGGCTGTCTGTTCGGTGGCGGATATATCGACAACAGCAGTGTGGACAAGACCGAGATAACCATCTATGGCGGTCATGTTCGCGGCAGTGCCTTCGGTGGAGGTGAGGTGGCTGCTATCGGCCGTGGTAGCATCAGTCAGTCAACTGTCGACGGTAAGACCACATACACACTGGACGGCATCTACCGACCCGGCAAGACCCATATAGAGATGTTCGGCGGCCAGGTACACCGCAATGTCTATGGTGGCGGCCGAGGCGTTGACAATTTAGGTAAACACGGATCACTTAACTGCGACGGCTATGTATTCGGACAGACTGAGGTTCACATCCACGGCGGCGAGATAGGTACGGTATCCGGCCTGGCCGACGGTAACGGCAACGTCTTTGGCGGTGGTGACGAAGGCTTTGTTTATAGTGCATACGAGAAGGCTGACGGCACCTTCGGAAGGGGCAAGAAGGACGGTGTTCGTTACGACCCGTTATATCAGGGCTACTACTACCAGTATGAGAACGGCGACTATGTCACGGTACAAGTTGAGAACGGAACCGAACGCCAGTTCACCGAGGACTGCAAGGTGCTGGTGGAACCTCACATGAAGGTCAAGTCACCTGTTACCATCGCCGGACATGACTATGTTGCAGGCCAGTATGTACCTATTGATACACTGAACACATTAGGAAACAAGGAGGCCAGTGCTGACAAATGGAGCTGTCTGGACGAGACTGGTATTATCATTCACAATGCCGTATTTGCCGGTGGAAACATGCCTTCAGGCTCAACAACCACAAGTGCCAATACCACCACGGTATTCGGTAATGCAACCGCCTCCATCAACGATATCTTCCACCGCGACATGATTACGCTGGGTACCCGCCATACGGGTGGTCTGTACGGCGACGGTAACCTGACACTGGTGGACGGATACCGCGAGCTGAACATCACCAACTACGGTACGGACTACTACAGCATTGCCAAGGAAATCGGTATTGATGCTTATCATGCCCTGCCCGACCGCGAGGCTGATTACTATGAGCTGAAATATACCTGTAACAAAGATTGCCAGGACAAGGAAGATACCCGATACAAGGCAGAAGTCAAAGATGAAGGCGGCAACGTTATCAGCAAGGCCTCTACCATTACTGCCGACGAGATGCAGACCCTGTTTGTAACAACAGACAAAGACGGGAACAAGGTATCTGTCATGGACGGTACTACACCCATCCTTAAATATGACACGGAAAAGGGCGAATGGGTTCCCAACACCGACATAGCCAAACCTTATTGGGTAGAGAGCGGTGTACTGCCCGTCTATGCCGGCCGACTGATGAACAGTATCCAGCGTGCCGACTTCTGCGGTGTCTTCGGCAGCCGTATGGTAATGCAGGGTGCCCAGGACCGCGTGCCCGAAGAGGCTGACTATACCAACTATACCATCAACCGTGTACGCGAGGTTTCGCTGAACAAGAAGACGGAGGGCGGCACAGACCATGGTAACTACTTCGGCATCTACAATATCGTAAACTACCTGGGTGCACTGACCAGTGACGTTGATTTCGGTGACGACACAAACCGTCCCGATGCACGTACCACCGACGCCACTGATGTTACCAAATACCAATGTGATGCCAATAACCAGGCATACGGAACGGCTTCTTTCTACGACTGGAAGAAGCAATTCCCCACAGACCGCAAACGTAACAACGGTAACAGCCACAACAAGGTGGCACTGGCCAGCGGTGTCTATCTGGAACTGACCACCGAGGAGAGTACGGGTACCGGTCTGAACGAAAAGGTATGGGGGCCCATCACCGGTGTTGTTGAGCTCGACCTGATTAACGTCTCAACGGGTATCGGCGGCGGTTTCGTCTATGCCAAGAATGAGCACGGCAAACGTACCCCCTCCGGACACAAGAATACTACACTGACAAAGTTGAATGAGAATGCCGTTACCAAGTGGGACTTTAACTATGAGACAACAGAGGATGATGACCACCAGATGGCATTTGAGACCTCTGGTAACTTCGTGCACAGTACCCAGACTATCATCGACGACTGTTACAACGTCAGCAACCGATACATGGGCGCAAACAAGGTTCCCGCCCACTACTGGTACATCAAGGGTTCTGTCTATGTCTATGACCAGTACATCTCGGCATACACCGGTGTTCCCAATGCCTATAGCGAGGCTGTGAACATCCCGCTGAACATCGCTGCCGCCTCACACGGTAAGATGAAGCTGCTGAATGTAATGCCCAACCGCTATGCCTACTATGCATCGGCTGGTATTGAGATGGGAGACGGCAAGCGCATCATCATCAACGACAAGTCATATTACAAGAACGATCCCATCAGCTACTGGGATTGGTATCTGCTGAGTCCCGCAGAGAAGGAACTGTTTGTCCCGGAAACCTATGTCACCACCGCAGAATGTACGACAAAGGTTGGTACAGGCAAGTTCCCCGCAGGCACCTACCCTGCCGGCACCGTGCTGCTTCCCGACGAATATACAGCCCTACGTACAGCTCACAATGCCGGAACGGAGAACAAGGTTTCCGTTTACCATACAGGAAGACAAGAGGATGTCGACTTCGACTATATCTTCCGTTCGTCTAATAACCTGAGCCACAACAGAGGTTACATCCTGACCTATGAGGTAACCAACCCCAGCATCTGGGATAACTGGTACACGCCCAAGAGCGACAACTATACAGCCAAGAAGAATCTTCAGGAGTACGAAGCTATGAATGCTGCCACCAAGGCAAACTACGAGGACGGTCCTACCTATCGTCTCGACCCGACAAAACTTGGAAGCGCGAACGGTATTCTCCTTGGCCAGCGCGACTACAAGATGGGCAACCTCATCTCTGAATCAGTGTACGACACTTATAAAGCCATCCTGGATGATGAGGCCTTAAGAAGTTCCATTCCAAACTACGGCCTGCATGAGGGAGATGCCGGCTATGATGAAGACAAGAAACAGGCTACTTTCGAGAAGGCATACATCGTCACCAGTAAGATTACCGTTACCGAAGACGACAGCGAGCGTCATTATAACCCCGGCACGACAGTATCCAAGACCTTTGCAACTGCACATAGCGGCAGCGTGGATGAGGCCTACATCTGCCTCAACTCCGTACAGCTGAGCAAGGACGAAGTTATCTACAAGGACTCTAAGATGACTAAGAGCGAGGCACAAGGTTATGTTACAACCGTGAATACGAGTATGAATACCCTGTACAGCGGAGCCAATGCGATGACGATAGAAGAAATCAAGGCATTGGAGCCTGCAGGAACATTCACATCCGAGAAGAAGAAGGAACTGGTACAACTTGCCAACCTAAGAGAAGAGCTGAATGCCAACCTCGTTCCTGCCTATTACTGTTTGTCTGATGGTAAATACGGTGGTAATTACTATAAGAAGAACATGAACTACCGTGGTATGGAAGCCTGGAGTTCCATGACGGCAAGTGACCGTGGCAATTTCCTCTTCAACTACGATGCATTTGACCTGCTCATTGATTCCACCTATACAACGACTAATACCGGAGCTTACTCAGAAGGACACAAGTTCCAGTACGATGGTCCCGGCTACACTACTGAGGACCAGATCAAGGCTGACGGAACAGGCAACAAGGCCGGGTACTCTATCACACAGAGCGTGGACTATACGGCAACGTACAACGGAAAGGATGACGACCCGAAAGAGGAGACAGAAGGCGATAATAAAGACAAGAAATACATGACGGTTCCGACTGCCATTGTCTCCGGTGGAAAGGTCTATGCCGGTGATGAGCTCACCCGCGAGCAGTACGAGGCTCTGCCCAACGAGCAGCGTCACTATGCACCTGTTGCTGCTCCTACAGCCGGCACCTATTATGTAGTGAAGACAGACTTCCAGATTGGCAGCACACCTTATACTGTAGGAGAGACCATCAGCAGCGAGACTTACAACGGATTGCCGACAACGGAAAAGGGATACGTCACCCAGTTAGTGATCGACGACAGTCATAAGGACAAGACTTACTATTACTGCCGCGAAAGCTACAGCGGAACGGTAACACCTATATCAAGTTCAGAGATAACCGGTGCCGGCGGCGGTGTTTCTGAAGGTAAAGTACAGATTGGTACACTTATCACCAGCGGTCAGTATTCAGTTCTTCCCAACCAGCAGATGAACTTCACCATACACGGTGTATCTCCCACCGAGACCAGTACGCTGTATGTGAGCCGCGAGAGCGACATCTTCGACCTCTCGAAGGAGAAGATTATCACCGTTGTTTATCAGTATGACTACGACGAGATTGACGGCTCCGGTAACGTAACACCTATCAGCGAGCGCCATGTAGTGAACATCCACCTGACATTCAAGAGCGGTGTGCCCACCGTGGATAAGATTACGAAGCCCGACATCATCCTGCCCGGCGACTACACCAGTCTGCGCGAGCCTGTCGTAACGCCCGGTGCCTACGAAATCACAGGCGGTGGATGGGAGCTGTTCGAAACCCAGCGTGATGCCGAGAGCCACACCAACGGTGTTGACTATACACCTGCATTCGATCCTCTCTACTGGTATCAGGACGGTTACTATGTAGCCTACTACGCTAAGAGCTATCTGGGTCGCACCTATTCTAACTCCGTACCTGTGAGCGTAGCCAACTATCACGATCTGGCAGAGGTGATGTCTGACGCCAACAAGGAGCACCACATGTACATCGACAACAAGAATGTGAAGCGCGAGCCCAAGATTTACATCAACGACTACAGCGGCATCGGCAAGAACGGCCTTGATATCTTCAAGAACCTGTACGACCTGAGTCTGGTAACCGGCGAATCAAGTGCATTAACGGATGGCTATACGGTTACAGACGGTAAGATTACGGAAGCCACCGGTTCTGCGAACACGGCCTTGGTAGGCCATGCCCTGCTGAGCACTCAGACACGTGCCGAGCGTAACCTGGAGTTCTTCCTGCGCACAGACATCAACCATACGGGAACATGGACACCAATCGGTGCCGACGGTATCTGCGATGATCCTGCGACGAATGAGGTCGACGAAGGCGCTGCAGGTAAGTGCTTCGACGGTACCTTACACGGTGACGGTCATACCATCAGCGGCCTTGACAATTCACTGTTCAACTACCTTTGCGGTGAAGTCTATAACCTTGGCGTGAGAGGTTCGTTCACCAGCGCCGGTATTGCCGAACATGGCGGCGGCTACGTGGAGAGCTGTTGGGTGAATACAACAGGAACGCCTGACGGCAGCGTCCGTGCCGTATTCGGTAGTCCCGAGGCAACTGACGGTTACAGGCAAATTGTCAACAGCTATTGCCAGGAAGACAAGAACTACCTCACTACCGATGCCGATAATCACGGTCTGGCTAAGGCTATGCCGGAGAAGGCATTCTACAACGGTGAGCTGGCATACGACCTGAACAACTTCTACCTGTACAAGCGCTTCTGCGACAAGGCCGACGACAGCGAGTTCAGTGCAGGTTCTGTTCCATACAACTTCTGGTTGCCCAACAACGCAGAACTGCAGGAAGGCAGATACGCCAAGAACGAGGATCTCTGCTCATCAGGCTACAACAACATCCAGTACGTAGAAGACCGCTTCGAGGACGGTGACTTCCGTTATGCAGCAGGAAGCATCCCGACATCTGAAGATATACGCTACTTCAAGGATACAGAGGACAACAACAAGGAATACTGGTTCCCCATCTGGCCCAACGACTATCTGTTCTTCGGTCAGGCACTGAACTACGACCATGTAGTCGGACTCAGCCATCAGGATGTGCCCACAGCCATCAGACGTAGCGGAGGCTGGATCGACGATTCAGAAAGCGGCAACCGCGTTTACCGTGCTCCTGCCTACTTCCGCTCTAAGACTATGAGCGTGGCTCACTTCAACAGCAATGCCGTATTTGCCCAGAGCAAGAAGAACGATGCTGCCACCATAGCCTACAAGGACATGACGGCTATTGACTTTACCGGCAGCAACGGTGATGTGGCAGGCGGCTACGACAAGGGACTCGTAAGCAGTAAGTTCTATCCGCCATTGCTGGATGACGAGGGATTGACAGGCTTCAGGAACATCGACCTGACAAGGAACCTGTTGGTTTACACGCCCGAGACCGGCACCACCGCAACAACCGTAAGCAACTATCTGACAGAATATGCAGTGGAAGAAAGTACCGAGGGCTACCGCAGCATAGACAGACAAGAAACTATCGGTGTTCACGGTCACTGGATACAGCAGAGCGAAGGCGGATTCCTTGCAACACGCGACCAACTGCTGGTTGACCTGAACGACTTCAACGCTCCTATGGCTTACGACTTCACCAACGACAAGCGTATGTGGTACCAGCGTACACCAGAGGATGAAGAGTTTGTGGACCGCAACAAGGGATGGCAGGGCATCAGCCTACCGTTCACAGCAGAACTGGTTACTACCAACGAGAAGGGTGAGATTACCCACTTCTACGATGGCAGCGAGACCAGCAAGAACGAAACCGGCAGCAAGATCGGTCATGAGTACTGGTTGCGTCAGTACCGCGACATCAGCGGTGTGGACGTTTCCGAACAACGCATGGCACGCTTCACCTATCCTACCAAGAGCGATGGAGCCGTCATGCAGAAGACTACAGACTATAGTGCTGCTGTGACCAACACCTTCCTGTGGGATTACTACTACAATGCCACCTCCGGTCACAACCATAAGGACTACAACAAGGATACCTATCAGGAGTACTACAAGGAAGCACGCCAATACGCCGACTACCCGATGCTGAAAGCCACAACGCCTTACCTGATCGGATTCCCAGGCAAGACGTACTTCGAGTTCGACCTGAGCGGTACCTTCAGTGCTACGACAACGGCAAGTCCTAATCCTGCCAAGTTGGGCAAGCAGACTATCTCGTTCGTTTCACCGAAGAACATCTCCATCGGTGTCAGCGACGATGATATAGCAGAGGCTACCACGGCATCTACCAAGAACGGATATGCCTTCGTTCCCAGCTTCATGAGTCAGTCTGTCGCAGCAGGCGAGAACACCTATACGCTGAAGGGCGACGGAAGCAGCTACGACAAGGTACCTGCCGCTCCGGGTGACGCCACAACAGTACAGCCCTTCCGTCCGTACTTCGCCGCTATCGCCAGCCCGACCAAGGAATACAAGTACGAGACCCGTTCTATCGTCTTCTCTAACGATAACATAGGCGAATTGCATCCCGATGAGGATATAAGTGACGAACTTGACAAGGGCAATCTGGAGATTTACGCTAAGGGCAAGAAGATCTACACGATATCTCACCTGAAGGAGAACATCAACATCGTGATTGTGAATGCCAGCGGTGCTACCCTCACAGCTTACACCCTTGAGCCGGGTATGAAGGTTGCCACACCTGTCAACACGCCTGGCGCATATATCGTGAACAAGAAGAAACTAATTGTAAAATAATGCCCCGCCCCTGTTCCTCTCTGCGGAGGATGGGAGGGGGGCACTTCCACTTGGATAAGCACAAAAAAATACATACTCTCGTCATACTCCTATCACCACACAAAGTATAAAATCCTTACAAATAAGAAAAAAATAACGTATTTTTACTTCACTTAAGAGGATTTTTTATAACTTTGCTTCGCAAAGTGTTTGACAAAAGACCATGACAAGCGTTCACTACATAATGACTATACTAAACTACAACTCAAGTAAAAGTAATTCACACCTTAACCCGGGAAGACTTTTTCCCTCACTGGAAAATAAGTTCTCCCAGACTAAAGCGCATAAATCTCTCTATAGAAAATTCACCTTCCGCAGCCTCTTGGTTGCGCTGATGATGGTATGCAACTTTGTCGGTGCCTGGGCACAGAGTCCCATCACCCCGAGCACAGATACGAACGGGAACGGCACCTATGAAGATAACGAAAAACATCTCTATCTGATTCAGATTAATCAGTTCCAGAGTTTCTACATGATAGCCAATGGCGAGAATGTAAATACCGCGAACATCCCCCACGCTGACATGCTCTGGTATTTTATTGAAGCGGAAAACGATAACGGTACACAGTATTACTACATCGTCAACAACACGACCGGTAAATATATCTGCAATACCGATTATAGCTCAAAAGGCAGAATCATAAAACTTGCGACTTTTGATGCAGGTTCAACCGACAAGTTCAAATTCAAGCTCGTAGAAAACAACCCCGCCGGTGCAACAGGTTATTACAACATTGCCCCCAAGCCGTACTCAGGATATAACTGGATGGGCTTGAATAAGCAAGGTGGAAACGTACTCGCAACCAATCCTGTCAGATTGACTGACAGCCAATATATCAGTGACCAGAACTCCAGATGGAAATTCATAGCTTTTGACAACAATTTCAGTTGGCCGGCACCTCCGTTTACGCTTTCACCGGGCGACACAAAGACCTATTATAGGATACGAAACCAGCAGAACGGCGATTACTTCGTCTCAACAGGTTCGGGTACGCCAACATACGTGACCATTTCCAATATAGCGGATAACAAAATGGCCTGGTACTTCAAGGAAGCCGCAACCGATGATAGTGGTATGAAATGCAAATACTACTATATCATCAGTCCGACAGCCGGAAACCAATATATGTACTTCAATGGCGACACTCGTACTAGCGACCAGAGCAATGCCATAGAAATAAAGGAAAAAAACAGCGAGAACGAAGACCGCTATCAATTCCTTGTCATTCAGGCCGCACGAGTTGGTGCAGGAGAAACTCCTATTGAATGTTATATGATTGTTCCCAAGTTACTCATAGGGAATCAATGGAGTAGCAACAGTTTAGGACCGAACGCTTTTGGCGACGGCAACAGAATGTATATCAAAAAAGGCAGGGACAAAGACGTCAATTCACACTGGACATTCTCTACCACAGAATACCCCCTGCATTGTGCCAAACCCACCATCACATACGACAGTTCAACGGGGAAAGTGACCATCACCGCCGCCTCTCCTGCTGGAGCAACCATCCGTTATACCACAGACGGCACGACCGAGCCGACATCCAGCGTTGGCACATTGTATAGCGCACCTTTTACGCTCACAGAACAGACAACCATCAAGGCTGTTGCCTCGAAAGACGGATATGAAGACTCTGAAGTGGCTACCGCGTCTTTCAACAAGGTTGCCACACCTACCATACAGGACAACGGTTCAAACGCCATTTCCATTACCTGCGAGACAACTGGAACCACCATCTACTACACAACAGACGGTAGCAATCCTACCACTTCATCGACCGAATATACCGGGCCGCTGAACGAGAATGTTTCTGGCATAACCATCAAGGCCATTGCCGTAAAGAACGGGTGGATAAACTCTGAAATCGGGTCTGGCTCTGTAACCCTGCGATGCGCCAAGCCTACCTTTACCAGAAATGGCAACAACGTGACCATCTCCTGTACGTTCCCCACAAGCGGATATTCTATCTATTACATCAAGAATGGAGGAGACACTGCTCCTAATACTCCTTACAATGGGGAGAATATTTCCGTTGTTACAGGAGATGTCATCAAAGCCGAAGTCAGAGCAGTCGGATATGACAATTCTGAAGTGACAACAAAGAAAATATTCGATGCACTCCCAATCACCGATGGCAAATACATTCTGGACACGCAAGACAAGTTTGACAACTTCATAGACATGGCCAGCACGGAGGAGTATGATGATGCCTATTACGAACTCCAGACAGACGTGACGGCAGGCTCCGAAATCTCCATTCCATTCAAAGGTATTTTCGATGGAAAGGGGCATACCATCAGTGGTCTGAGCCATGCATTGTTCAACACCATCGACGGCGCAACAGTAAAAAATGTAATGCTGAAGGATGTTGATATAGACACATACGGCAATTCCGGCGCCATAGCCAATGAGGCAACAGGCGACAGCCGTATCTATAACGTGGGCGTTCTTAGTGGCACGGTGGACGGCAACGACGATGTGGGCGGTATAGTAGGTTCCCTCGACGGCAGTTCACGCGTAATCAACTGTTTCAGCTTTGCCACCATCAAGGGCGGTTCCAACGTGGGCGGCATTGTGGGTAACAACAAGGTGGCATCCACAGCAGCGAACATAAAGACCATGGTAATGAACTGTATGTTCTACGGAGACATTACCGGCGGTTCGACTGTCTCGCCCGTTTACGGTGGACAGAACATCGACAACCTGCATGGAGGTCTGAACACTTACAACTATTATGCCTACGAGAATCTGAAAAGCACCTCTATTACCCCGGATAAATACAATTGTGCCTTAGGTGTTGAGGACAGATTCCTGAAACGTATCGAGTTCTATCGGCAACTGCTGAACAGCAACAGACGCCTGGCTGCCAAATACGCTTCGACAGAAAGCGTAACGGTAAATGCCACAGAAATGATGAAGTGGGTATTGGAGACGGCCAACAAGTCTATCACCCTAAGAGAACCTTACCCCTACCCCATTCTGAAGGATCAGGGCACATATCCCTCAATCGTCAACTACGACACCGAAGGGCTTTCTGACTATACCGAAGAACACCGCAACGAAGGACGGAAGACAGGTACGTTGACAGTAAACATCAGTATAGGAAGTGGCTATCCGACAGGAGCCGCAATCAAGGCAGGGAAAAGTTCTATCACCCTCATCCGTACCGATAAAGACTTCGAACATTTCAACTTTAACTACGACAAGGTGCAGCTTCCCTACTACAACGAGGTGGGTGATGGTAACTATACCGACAACAAGGTCGTAACCGGATGGAAGATTATCAGCATGGAGGGTGGTACGACAGGCTCATACAACGGCGCAGATGCATGGAATGGCTATAACTTTGCCAACCGTAACTGTACCGCCAAGGACCTCTACGGTGTCAGCGAACGTGTATTCTCTCAGGGAGCCTATTTCGATGTTCCCTACGGTGTAACAGCCATTACCATCGAGCCATACTGGGGACAGGCTGCCTATGTGTCAGATGAGTACTTGGACGTGGTGTTCAGTACCGGCTATAACGCCCAAAATGTAACCCAACTGGGGAAAGCCTTCGGAGCCAACAATACGACAGTTTCCATTAACGGCAACAACCAGGCAGTCTATACTACCATAGCCAATGCTGTAAATGCCTTAGGCACAGGAGGCACGGTATATGATCATGCTGTGGTGCTGGTGGGTAATGTGCATTTAGCTGGTAATCCCCCTGCAGACAACAACAAGTATTTTACCATCATGTCTGCCGACCTTGACAAAGACAATGAACCCGACTGCAGCTTCATCTTCGGTCACAACGACCGTCAGGCGATATCCCCCGTTCGCTTCGACTTTATTAACATGCCGGGTATCGCCATGGCACAGAAGCCCAACGGAGCTGACAATTTCCGTAATGTCAGTATCTTCAAGCCTTTGGGATGGTTCGAGACCACCAACACTTGCCTGGTTCATTTTGTTCAGTTCGAGTATGACAATGGCAATAAGAAAGCTGCACCTGTCATCCTGCAAGGCGGTCTGATTGACCAGTTCGTATCGACAAAGGTGAGCGAGCCCAAAGTAACCCAATATATTCACTTGGGAAGTAATGCATGGCTCAAAGAATTCGGAAACGGAACCCATAGCGACGGTAATAAATTCACACCCCACATTCCCATCTCCGTAACGGGTGGCGAGTATGAAGGTTTCTACCTGTCTGGTACCTACAGGCCTGATGCTGCAATAAAAGCCGACAATGCCGAGTGTTACATCAGTAGCGGACGCTTTGGCGAAGTGGCAGGTGCGGCTCAGCAACAGATAAACGGCGATGTGCAATGGCAAATATTCAATGCGGATATAGACAACTTCTTTGGCGGTGGTATCAACTTCAACAAACCCGTGACGGGCAACATCACCATCGATATCACCAACAGTCATGTCGGTACTTTCTGCGGCGGACCGAAATTCGGTGATATGGCAGCCAACAAGACTGTCACCACAAATGCCACGGGATGTACGTTCGGCACATACTTCGGTGCCGGATACGGAGGTATCTCCTATAACAGAGTCAGAACACGAGATAAGAGCGGCAAAGACGTTGACCTGAGCTCATGGGAGTCTGATTATACCGCCAATAAAGGTAAGTACTTTTCTGCAAATAATGGTGTTGCTACAGACTTTGACTACGAGTTCTTCGTATGGTCAACCGGTGTTGTCGGTGCCCGTTTCTATGTTAAATACTCGTCACTCTCTATGGCAAAGACCAATGACGTGTCCTCGACATTGAAGAACTGCATCATCAACAGGAATTTCTACGGCGGAGGTAACCTGGGTAAGGTTGATGGCACAGCCACCTCTATTCTGGAAGGTTGTACGGTGGAGGGTAATGTCTTTGGCGGCGGCTATTCTGCCACTAAGCCTAAGGTTCCCTTCAGAACTGGCGGTTTCTCGGAATTCCCGAAGATTGATGCGAATGCCGGCGTGTTCGATATGGGCAAGATGTCTGAGACAGATGACTATACATTGATACAAGGCACCCTCACAAACAACACATTTGCCATTAACGAATCAGCCAAGACTATTGTCACTGACATAGATCTGACTTCACTGGGACAGGTTACCACGACCAACCTGACCATCAAGGGTAACACCATAGTGAAAGGACAGATATTTGGCGAAAACGGCAATGTCACAGAAACCACTGGCGGTGTATTCGGCGGCGGTGATATGTCGGCTGTAAACGGTAATACACTGGTTAATATAGAAGACACAGACGACACGGAGGGCGTGCTGAACGTATTCGGAGGCGGTAATACTGCCGATGTGGGAGGAAATACAGAAGTAAACGTTATCGACGGTAAGGTAAGCCTGGATGTTTTTGGAGGCGGTAAGGGTCAGAATACAACAGTCAATGGCGACGTAACCGTAAACATCGGTGCCAAGGATGGCAGCACGCTGACTGGTAACGGAGTAATCGGCAGTGTATATGGCGGAAGTGCCTTCGGAGCCGTTAATGCCACCAAGGGCGAAAACTATGCTGTGAATAGCGGAGACATCTCGGCTACAGAGGGAAAGAAAACCGTTATCAATATCTACGGAGGTACCATTAACGACTACGTCTATGGAGGTGGATTAGGTCAGACTACACCCACCAATATTGCAGCCCGGAGCTTCGGGGATATAGAAATAACAATGGAAGGCGGTTCTGTAGGAAAAACCGTCTATGGTGGTAGTGATGACAATGGCATACTGAAGAAGAACGCCACCATAAATATTACAGGCGGTACGGTAGGAACATTGGCTACCCCCAGAAAAGATGCAGTCTTTGGCGGCGGACGGGGTGAACCCACTCTGGTAGAAGGTGACGTAGAAGTAAACATCGGAACACTCGGTCAGGAATCAGCAGGTGCCACCATCAACGGTAATGTCTATGGCGGAGGTGCCTTAGGAAACGTAAATACCAGCAAGCCCGCAAGTGAACTTGTCTTTGATGCCACAAAGAAGGCAGATGTAAACCTTTACAAGGGTGTCATCAACGGTAATGTATTTGGTGGCGGATTGGGTCAGCAAGCCGAAACAAGTCCTCAAGTGATTCCAGCAGTAGAGTCATTCGTGGGCGGTGATGTGAACGTGCTGCTGGACGGCGCAGCGTTGGTAAGCGAATACACCCCTGGCGAAAACCCGACACCTATTTCGGGTCAGATCTTCGGTTGTAACAACCTGAACGGAACACCTAAGGGTCAAGTGACAGTCTGGGTGAAGCGCACTGTGGGCAATGCAAAGGACGAGAATGCCGCACGTACCTCCCGTACCACTTATGATGTAGCTGCTGTATATGGCGGCGGCAATAAGGCAGACTATAATCCTACAGATGCCACAATAACTCTTCCTGCTGTTAATGCCGAAGACTACCAAGCAAAGCTTGCCAAGCTAAATGCAGCCCGTGCAGTGGTACTTATTGAAGGTTGCCAAAAGACCAGCATCAACTACGTTTATGGCGGTGGTAATGCTGCTGCCGTACCCGCAACGGATGTCACCATCAAGGGTACCTACATCATAAACAATGTATATGGTGGCGGTAACGGTTCGGGAGCAGGCAACCCGGGTGCTAATGTGGGTTCCTATAACAATGGTGCAACCAACTACGGTACAGGAAAGGCCGTAACCAAACTTTTGGGCGGTTACATCAACAAAGTCTATGGCGGAAGTAACACAAAGGGCGATATTGCCGGTGGCACAGATGTCCGTACAAAGCAAAAGGACGAAATCGTTACAGGCGACAAATGTAATGACCTGAACGTGGGCAATATCTATGGTGCCGGTAGCAAGGCTGATGTAAATGGTGACGTAAAAATTACATTGGAATGTATGCCCGACGACTACGTAGATGCCGTATATGGCGGAGCCGAAATGGCAACGGTCAATGGTGATGTTATGCTAACGGTAACCAGTGGTAAGTTCGGTCGTGTATTCGGTGGCAACAACGAGGGTGGAGATATCCACGGTTCCATCACAGTAAATATCTCCGAGGACGGATGTAAACCCCTTAAAATAGGTGAGCTCTATGGCGGCGGTAACGCAGCGCCATACTCTATCTATGGATGTACCCCGGGAACTCCTTGGACACCCAATACGTCGGGAACCCTGTACTATGATGAAACAGCAAAAGGAAGGGCTGCCATTCAGGTGAACGTCTATTCCTGCACTTCCATCGGTAAGGTATTTGGCGGCGGTATGGGTTCTACAGCCAAAGTCATCGGTAGCACCCATGTCTGGATTAACCCGATGAAGGGTATCATTGACACCAACGGAGATGGTATTGGAGAGTTGCAGCCTACAATCGGAAAGGTAGGTCAGGTATTCGGTGGCGGTAGTGCCGCTAACGTGAAGGGTAACACACTGGTAGACATCGGTACATCATTCGCATTTGATGCCTTAGAAAACAAAATCAACAACGGTGCATTAATCGAGAGCGGTGATGACTATCTTGATCCGGAATCCAACACAACGACCTCCATTACTGCCGGTGTCTACGGTGGTGGTGAAGCAGCTGATGTGGATGGTGACGCAACGCTGAACATTGGAACAAAAAACCTGCCGTTAGGAGTCAATATCGGAGGTGATATTTATGGCGGCGGATATGGTAATACAACCCATGTTACAGGTAATGTAATGGTGAACATAGGTGCAGACACTGGTACAGCTCCCGCTCATAATTACGTAGGCTATGCCAATATTACCGGCGATGTCTATGGCGGTAGTGCCAAGGGTACCGTGAACAGTGCCAACAATAGCACTGTCAGCACATATACTTATCCTGATCCCGAGAATCCATCCTCAAACCTTACAGCAGATTGCTATACCCAGGTTAACCTATATGGCGGTACCATCAACGGTAATCTCTATGGCGGTGGATTGGGCGATGGCAGCCATGCTGCAGACGTCTATGGTCCGGTTACCGTAAACGTTGAGAACGGTAGTGTAAACAACGTGTTTGGTTGTAACAACACAAATGGTACGCCCAAGAGTACTGTAGCCGTTAACATTGATGGAGGTGCCATTAGCCAGAGTGTGTATGGCGGCGGTAACCAGGCCATTATGGATGGCAGTCCCGTGGTGAATGTAACTGGCGGTACGATTGGTACACCTAATCAAGGCGGAGCTATGTACGGCAACGTGTATGGTGGCGGCTTAGGAAACGATGGCACTGGTGAACAAACCAACCTGAACAAGGTCAAGGCAGGCCTTGTAAAAGGCAATACCATAATCAACATCACCGGTGGTACTATCCTGCATAACATCTATGGTGGCGGTGCCTACGGTTCGGTGGGTACGTTTACCTATGACAATTCAACAAGCATGCCAACCGGACTCGAAACTGTAAGTACGGGTAAGGCTACAATCTCAATCACAGGCGGAACCATTGGTTCGGATGGTAAGGAGAATGGTATGGTATTCGGTTCATCGCGTGGTGATGTAGGCGAACCAGGCAGAATCCATGACAAGCTGGCATGGGTGTATGATGCCGAGGTGAATATTGGTACACAGAACGATGTCACTGCAGGTCCAGCCATTAAAGGTTCTGTCTATGGCGGAGGAGAGAATGGTCACATTTATCACGATGCTGAGGTTAAAATACACAGCGGAACCATTGGCATCAATACGGGAGAAGATGTTGAGTATAGAGATGGTGAGAATAATATAACCTACAGTGGTAAGGACTATAACTATCCATATCGTGGTAACGTGTATGGTGCAGGTTGCGGTACGGATAAATATGACAATAACACGAAGTACAACCTGATGTCTGGCGGTGTAGGCAATGATACCAGAGTTACCATCTATGGTGGTCAAGTAGTTGGCAATGTCTATGGTGCCGGTGCCATGGGTTCTGTAAACAGAAATACCACTGTCAACATCAGCGGTGGTACCATTGGAGTTAATGGCAGTGACTATGGTAATGTATATGCTGCAGCCCGCGGTGAAGTCGGTCTGGCAAATCCTAATTATGCGTCAGTGACGAACACCACACTGAACATCAGTGGCGGTGAGATCAAGGGCAATGCTTTCGGTGGCGGTCAGGCAGGTATTGTTAAGGGTAATGTCGCGGTGAACGTCAGTGGCGGTAAAGTAATCAACGACGTCTATGGCGGTGGCGCATTGGCAAATACCAATACGGCGAACTGGAACTTCGCTACCCCTTCGGAAGTGTACATTGAGGTAACTGGTCTTACATATCCACACTACGAAGAAGTAACAGCAGAAGTCGACGACTCTGGCGAAGGACTTTACACGAGGTCGGGAAGTGAAGGTTCGTACACCTACACCCCTGCTCCGGATAAGATAACAGTAGCTGGGACTTATTATAAATTTATTCACGGTTCATCCGTAGTGGGTCTTTACACCAAGTCTGGCGATAATTATTCAGCTGCTGTGGATGAAGCTGAAAACAATACCACCTATTATGAAAGGAGAATGTTACCCGGCACCTGGGCAGAAGGCAAGTCTTCAACCAGCAATACCACAACGGTGAAACTGACCGGCGGTGTTGTAGGTAATGTCTATGGCGGTGGTTTGGGCGATCCGACTCATCCGGTTTACGTTTGTGGTGATGTAGAAGTAAGCGTCAATGATGATGAGAATGAAACGAAATCCATCCCTGGCGTAGGCTTCACGGCAAGAACGAATGACCACGTAAGGATTGAGGGAGACGAAAAGGAATATGTTGTTCCCGTTACGGGGCGTGTGTTTGGCTGTAACAACATCAACGGTACACCCTTGGGCAATGTAAATGTAGAGGTGTATTCAACCCGACAATTAGACGAGAGTGGAAATGTCATACCACATGTTGACGAAACCAGTCATACCACCTATGAAATCCAGGCTGTCTATGGCGGTGGCAATCAGGCCGACTACGTTCCTGCGGAAGGCAAAGCAACACACGTATTGATTGACGGCTGTAAAAAGACTACCATTAAGAAGGTATATGGAGGAGGCAGCTCTGCATCTGTACCTGCAACAGACGTCATTATCAAGGCTGCCCTTGATATCGGCTTTGCATTCGGTGGTGGTAATGGCGGTGAAAAGGTTTATAACTATACCACAGAAAAATGGCAGAACAATAATGGTGCCAGCGTCAATGGACTGTCGATGATAGACTGCCAAGGAGGAAAAATCGGTCAGATTTTTGGCGGTAGTGACTCTAAGGGCGATTGCAGAAGCGTAAGTGTAGCCCAGAATCCAGGCGGTACCTGTCCGCTGATTATTACCCGTATGTACGGTGCCGGTAATGAGGCTGACGTGACGGGCGACGTGAATATTACCATCTCTGGCTGTACCGAAGGTAACACTCAAATCGAATATGTCTGTGGAGGTTCCTATAATGCCCATATTACAGGCAATGTGAACCTGACCATCACCAGCGGATTCTTTAAGAGCGTATATGGCGGTAACGAGTCAAGCGGAAGCATTGGCGGAAGCATTACAGTTAACATAGAGGAAACAGATGACTGTAAGCCCATCATAATCGAGAATCTTGTAGGCGGCGGCAACATGGCTCCCTACCCTGGCACCTTGAGGAATGATACCGAAATTACTACACCGGGAAGCATCACTGTAAATGTAAAATCGGCTACCCGAATAGACAACATCTTCGGAGGGGGATTCGAATCAGACGCACTTGGCAATACTACAGTGAACATCAACATGACAAAAGGTTATTGGGCAGACAAGATATATCCGAAAACACAGTCAGATGGCATCACTCCAAATACCAACGAAGATGACAGGATACCCAATAGCCTTGGCATCATCGGCAACGTTTATGGTGGAGGTAATTCAGGTCGTGTCAGAGGTAATACAACCGTAAACATCGGAACAGAAACATCTGTGGGATATATAACGGAACCTAAACACTTTAGGACTAATCCTTCAACAGCATTAACAAAGACAGACGGCCTATATGTCATTCCTGTTGCTGGTGCCAACATTACAGGCAATGTATTTGGAGGTGGTAACAAGGCAGACGTAACAGGTAATTCCAACGTAAATATCTGTACTAAAGATGTGACCTATAACTCTTTAACAGAGGATATAGAATACACATCTGTGGATTTCAGTGGCGTCACCTATCCTACAGGAGCCTCTTACGAGGGCGTAAAGATTGGCGGTAGCGTCTATGGTGGCGGTAACATGGGTTCTGTGGGAACCTACGACTATCTGAACACAGCTAAGCCTACTACTCTTACTTCTGGTGGAACCTGTACCGTTACCATCGGTGGTGATGCCGTGATAGGTCCTGCTTCAATGCCTGAAGACTTCCTGACTGGTTACACCAAACAGACCGACACGAAAGGCGCTGTAGAAGATTTCGTGGACGAGCGCTTTATTGGTCACGTCTTTGGCGGATGTAAGGGAAACAACAACATCGACGCTGATGCTAACGTTGAGTACAAGTCGTGGGCATACAAGACCTACGTTACCATCGGTAACAGCGCCTTTGTAAAGGGTTCTGTATATGGCGGTGCAGAGAACGGCCACATCCTGAATAATACCAATGTGTATATTAAGGGAGGCCAGATTGGCTGCGGTGCAGGACAGACTGCTCCTTATGCAGACAATCAATTCATCGCTACACCTGCTACGGTTACAGATGGAAATAAGTTGGCAGAATGCCCCCACTGGGTATATGGAAGACAGGATAGCGGGGATACCGAAAAGCAGTACTTGCCTTACGACCCATTTGCAACTTACACGACCCCGGATGCACGTCCAAAGGGTTCCGACGGTCACACCTACTATGGTAACGTATTCGGCGGCGGTAGCGGTGCCTTCCCCTATGCTGCTGGAAAATGGTTATATACAGCAGGAACCGTGTATGGCAATACGAAAGTTACCATCACCGGCGGCCATATCCTGACCAGTATCTATGGCGGTAATGAGATGACCGACGTATTAGGTGACTCATGCGTGGTAATCATGAAAGGCGGTACCCTGGGTGTACCACGTACATTAGCGCAGATTGCAGCCCACCCCGTAACCTGCTACCTCTTAGGTGCCGGAAAGGGTGATACACGTATCCTCTTCAACACCTGGACCAATGTAAATAACGTCAGGGTTCACGTAGGTGGCACAGCCCGTATCTACGGTTCTGTATTCGGTGGCGGTGAGGACGGTCACGTGTTGGAGAATGTGAAACTGGGAATCTACGGTGGTAGCATCGGTACAACGGGTACCAGCTATGTTGACGGTAACGTATTCGGCGGTGGACGTGGCTACACAGGTAATGCGCTGACAGCCGGTTCTATCCACGGCAATGTGAACATAGCCATTGCTGGCGGCACTATGTTGGGCTCTGTATATGGCGGCGGCCGACTGGCATCGGTAGGTATCAACATGGTAGATGCTACTCTTCCCAATGGCTCTCCTAACCCGGAATATGGCCTGCTAAATGATGATACTGAAGGAAACCAATACGGTCATGTCACCATTAATATTAGTGGCGGAACCATTGGAAATTCAGGAGCCACTGGCGATGGAGCCAAATACAGCGGTAACGTCTTTGGCGGCAGTATGGGACGTCTGACACAACTGGATGGAGAAACACTGAATCCACTATGGCCTAAGATGGCTGTAGTGAAACTGACCAATGTTACCATCAACGGTACAGCCAACATCGTACGCAATGTATATGGCGGTGGAGAGTATGGTGTGGTACGTAACGGAAGCGAAGTGACTATAGATGAGAACAGCATCGTAGGCGGTAATGTCTTCGGTGGTGGCTATGGCAGCAACAGGACAGAAAAACAGACCATAGCTGTGGCTGGATACGATAACACCTATTACACCTTTACCCCGATGGCATGGGCAGGCTGCGTATCAGGAAACACCAAAGTTAATATCCAGGGGGGATGGGTGAAGACCAATGTGTACGGCGGCGGAGAATATGCATCAGTAGGTCTTATAGACTTCGTGAGCAATGCTTCCGGCGACTTCACAGATATGACTAAGCATGATAATCCAGAGAACGGATTTGCCCTTAGCTGGCCCTACGATTTCCACTATCATGCCGCAGCACCGAAAGACCTTCCTGCCGTGGGCGGTGGATCAATAGGCGGCAAAGCTACAGTGAAGGTAACCGGTGGACGTATCGGTATTACGGGTAAGGACTATAGAGGATCAGGCTACAAGGAAGATGGTGTAACACCACTGACAGATGCTGAGAAAAAAGCTGCCAGAACTGATAACGGTGATATATATGGCGGCAGTAAGGGTTTAGCTGGCAATCGTTATGAAATGGCCCTATGTGCCAACGTAAAGGAAACGGAAGTCATTATCAATTATACAAGCCCCACAGCAACCCCGGAGAATTACAAAACTGGGACTGATGTAAGTACAAAGGGTAGCAACGACTGCATTGCCGGTTCTGTCTATGGTGGTGGCGAGAACGGTCACGTAATAGGAAATACCAGCGTAACGCTGACAGATGGTTTGATTGGCCACGCTATCTATGGTGGCGGTAAGGGTAAGGATACCTATAAGACAATATTGGACTTAGCAGGTGGTGGCACTACCGCTGACTCTGTAGAAGTTTATAGCATCACAGCCGGTAAAGTATATGGTAACACCAGTGTAACCATGGCAGGTGGAACGGTGGTTCGTAACATATATGGTGGCGGCAATTTGGCGTCTGTTGGCAAGGGTAACTATGCAGGCGGTGCCGATGACTATACAATAGGCTATGGCGAGAAGATTAGCGGCAACCTATGGGAAAACACCAACTTTACCGGCAGTGGAAAAACAACGGTTTTAATTACCGGTGGTCAGGTGGGGTATATTGATTCAACAGATCCAAGGGAGACCTTGAAGGATGATCTGCCTTATGGCAATATCTATGGTGGTTGTCGTGGTCAGGCAGCAGCAGAAGCAGAGGGCTATAATATCAACCCCGACTTCTTTGTAGGCTATGTCAACGAGACAGATGTTACCATTGGTACTGTTGGCGCTGAAAGTTCCAACCCACGCATCTATGGTTCAGTCTATGGCGGTGGGCAGGACGGACATGTTCGCAGAGATACTAAGGTGACAATTAACAATGGTGAGATTGGTGCACCTTACACAAGTGCCGAAGCAGCCAACACCTTATTAAAGACCACAGACGTTAACAATCAGCAATGGCTACACCGTGGAAACGTCTATGGTGCAGGTTCCGGTATTGGCCAGTACGAGTTTGATGGAGATGGTGACGGGAAGACCTGGACCGATGCAAATAATAATTCAAAATATGATTTTGGAGAGGAAGATTCCTTCAACACCAGTTATGGTCCTATCAAAGAAAGAGGCTATAGCAGTTCTGCTGGTTCAGTAACCCGCAACTCCAGAGTTGACATCAAGGGTGGTACCATTCACCGTAACGTATATGGAGGTGGTTCGCTGGCCAGCGTAATTCCTAACGGTATGGCAATGGGCACAAGTCCCTATAACGATGCCACCCATGGAAAAATGTCCGTCAACACAGTCAATATTTCCGGTGGTAAGATTGGTTCAGCTACGGACTATAGATTCAAATACGGTGGTAACATCTTTGGTGCCAGCCGTGGCTCTGAGGATGCAGGCATAACTCCCAGTTATTTTGCCCTTTCTACAGGAACACAAGTGAATATCCTACCCAATGAAACACCAGCCAACAGTCCCCAGATTGCCGGCAACGTATATGGAGGTGGTGAGATGGGAATGGTAAAACTAAACACTAATGTGCAACTAAAGGGCGGTACCATAACCCACGATGCATATGGTGGCGGCAAGGGTACTGATGCAGTAGAAGCCGACGTGAACGGTGACGTTACCCTTGAACTGAACAACAATAATAACGGAGAAACCGCAGACGGAACGAAGACAGGCTGTATTGTAGAGCGCATCTTTGGCTGTAACGACTATAACGGAACGCCTAAGGGACATGTGAAAGTACATATCTTTGCTACCCAAAACGGCAGCCAGCCCCGAATCGGGACCAAGTTTGGCACACGTCCTGCCCTAGGTGAGCCTGGTCATGAAGACGAGACTATTGTAGCCTATCTGAAACGACTGATTGATGCAGCAGGTGCAGATGGCGTTTCTGCTAAGATTACAGCATCTGTTATAACCGCTGCAAATACAACATGGACGAACAATAAAGACAAGGCTACGTTAGCAAAAGCCGACAGTACAGATATCAATACGGCTATTGCAAATGTACAGGAAGAACTCTGCAAGCTGTATGACGTGAAGGTTGTATATGGCGGAGGAAATCTGGCAGCATATAACCCGACCAATGCCAGTTCGTCTGACCAAGCCCTCAGAAATGCGGCCCGTCCGGAGGTAATTATTGACGGTTGTAGTCTGACAAGTATCAGACAGGTATATGGCGGAGGAAACGCAGCATCTACCCCAGCCACCTATGTAAGAGTGAACGGAACCTACGAAATAGATGAAGTCTTCGGAGGCGGTAACGGAAAAGACGACTATCAGCTGAATGATGGCAAATGGTATGAGAACCCTGGTGCTAATGTAGGATACGGAAACTATACGCACTATGACAAGGGAGGCACAAAAGGAACAGGAGATCAAGCAACTCCATATCAGGCCTTAGATAATACAGATGCGGGAACAAAGGAACAGCGACAGGCATACTATCGATACGGTTCCGGTTATGCTACCACAGAAGTTGTGGGCGGACACGTTCACATGGTATATGGTGGTAGTAACCAGAAGGGTAATATCAGTACGATGGCATTGTCTGTTTACCAGGAATCCGGTACGTGTGACCTGGTTTATGACAAGACCTATGGTGCTGGTAAAAACGCAGATATTGATGGCGAAGCCCGAGTAACACTTGACTGCGTAAACAAGGGCGGACAAATGTTCGGAGGATCCACAAATGCCGATGTGAACAGCGACGTAATGCTGAATGTTACCAATGGAACCTTCACCGGGGTCTATGGCGGCAATGATAGAGGAGGACTTATCAGAGGTTCCATCACTGTAAATGTTATAGAACAAGGTTGTAAGCCCATCATCATTGGTGAACTGTATGGTGGTGGTTATCTAGCCCCCTACTCTATCTATGGATACTACAATGCCGGAACAAAGGAAAGTCCTAACTATCAGCCTAGAACAAAAGAGAAGTACTTGGCAGATTCGACGGCAGTTATCGGAAGAGTTGTCTATCCCAGCGGGGCAACTGAAGAAGAGCAAGCTCAAATCAGGAAGGATTCCTTGATCTTAGCAGGACTCTACGGATTGCCCTATGCGAGCCCAATCGTCAATGTGATATCCGCAACATCCATCGGAGCAATATATGGCGGCGGCTATCGAGCCACTGTTGTCGGAAGTCCCCATGTTAACATTAATATGGAGACGGGAAAGATTGTTGCTAAATATGCCAATAAAGATGCCGAGGCACTCACAGCTTTTGATGTGGGCGAACATACTGACGCTAATGGAGACAAATACAAGGTTGTAAGCCATCCCGATGCCGGAGATGCCATATTGGCTATCGGAAAGATAGGCAATGTCTTCGGTGGCGGTAACGAAGCAGATATTATTGGAAATACGTATGTGAACATTGGCACGGGCAAGGGATATGATCTGGACGGCACAGAGAATAACAACCTGACACGTAACGCTGCCTTCATCACCGGCTCAGTCTATGGCGGTGGTAAGATGGGACATGTGGGTAATTTCACCCTCACAGATAGCAAGCCAACCAGTTGCGCAGCGGGTACTGGTGAATGCCATATAACCATCAGCAACGGTGAGATAGGACCAAACGACATGGCAATGTATCATCTGGACAATGAGGGTAACTTCAAAACAGGTGATGCCCCTGACAACTCCGGTCATGTATTCGGTGGTGGGCAAGGAACCAATGCCCTCGCAGATGTAAACAAAGCCTTTGTTGACAGCACTGAGGTAATCATCAATGGTACTGCATGGGTGAAAGGTTCAGTCTTCGGTGGGGGTGAGAACGGCCACGTATTGCATGATACAGGCGTGAAGATTGGTGGCAACTGCCAGATTGGTAACGGGCACATTCTATTAACCACGGTATCAGATGGCGCAGATAATGGTACCATATTAGTAAATCAAGGCATTAATCGCCCATATTCTGATGCTGAATGGACAGCAGGTCATTTAATCTTGGAAACTGGAGATTTAACAGGTGTAAGTGATGCCAATAAGGCTCTGGTAACTTCACAATACGCCAATTCACTGCCCGAATGTGACAGCTGGCTGTATGGAAAAACGATATCAGCAAATAAAGTTATAACAACAGGTGGTGTCTATGCACCTCACGATATATTCGCCAATGAAGGTGGATACGATTCAAAGGGCGGTGCAGTTATAGGCACCGACGGACGTGCCTTTAACGGTAGTGTATATGGTGGTGGTTCTGGCTACTTCCCCTACTCTGCTGGTAACTGGCTGGCTACAGCAGGAAATGTAGAAGGTGACACATGGGTGGAGGTGACCGGCGGTCATATCCTGACCAGCCTTTATGGAGGTTGTGAGATGACTACCGTGAAGGGCGATACCCATGTTATGATGACGGGCGGAACATTGGGTGTACCACGTACATTGGACGAGATAGCTGCTCACCCCGTGACATGTTACGTCTTTGGTGGTGGTAAGGGTGAAGAACGCACATACCTGGACGGAATTACCAATGTAGAAAAAGACGCCTACGTAACCATTGCAGGCGATGCAAGAGTATATGGCTCTGTATTCGGTGGAGCTGAGGACGGCTGGGTTGACGGCAATGTTCACCTGAAAGTCCTAAACGGAACAAAGAAGACCGTAGGTGGTAAGGAAATACAATTCCCCCTCATCGGCACATGGGGCACCAGCTATGTGGATGGTAACATCTTCGGTGGCGGCCGTGGCTTCGGTGGTGGAAACGTCCTTGCAGGACGCATCGGAGGTAATGTGAATATCGATATCACCGGCGGTACCATGCTGGGCAGTATCTTTGGCGGCGGCCGATTAGGTTCTGTGGGTGTCAATAGCAAGGACGGCACCATGCAGGAAGGTAATACACATGGTATAGTAACGGTCAACATCAGCGGTGGTGTTATTGGTAATGACTACGAATACAGGTATAACCCCACCGACTTGATGAGCACTACCCTGAAGCTGACCGAATTTGAAGACCTGACATTCAAGGAGAAGATTGCTGACGGCACGAGCACCACCACTGTTGACGAAGAAAGCGAGAAGACTACCATCAAGAAGATCTACCATTCTAAGGGTGGCAATGTCTATGGAGGCAGTATGGGACGACTGACTACGATTGACGGAGATATAAACCCATTCTGGGATAAACTTGGACATTCCAAGCAAGCGATAGTGAACGTCAGTGGCGGTACCATCAAGAGTAGCATCTATGGCGGTGGAGAGTTCGGTCAAGTGGAGAATAACACCTCGATAACCTTTACCGGAGGTACGGTGGGAACAGAGATTACGAAAAACAACGTACCTCAGTACACCTTCGGAAGTATCTTTGGCGGCGGCTATGGTAGCGATTACGAATTGACTCCTGCTGAGATAGCAGCGGATATTGCAGATCCCCGGAATTACGCAGGTCGTGTTGCAGGTAACACTACCATCAGCATGTCTGCCGGCAAGGTGAAAGCAAGCGTCTATGGCGGTGGCAAACTGGCACAGGTGGAAGGCAACACGAATGTTACCATCAGCGGCGGTGAAGTCGGTCTGAACTTTGTAAGAAAGGGCGACGGTTACGTGGCATATGGCGGCAGTACAATGGGTAATATCTATGGAGGCGGAAGAGGTGTTGAGAGCTATCCGGTATCCGGCCTTGTCAAAGGAAATACTACAGTCAATATCACGGGCGGTAATATCTACCATAATGTATATGGCGGCGGTGCCGTTGCTTCCGTGGGTACATTTATCTTCTCTGACGGAGTAACCAAAACAGGAGAATATGATTACATGTGGACTGTCCCCAAAGGCAATCCGTTGAAATGGGAGGAGAACACTGGTATTGCCACTGTCAACATCACGGGAGGTACTATCGGTATCAGCGGTCGCGACAACGGTATGATAAACGGTTCATCGCGTGGTGACATCGCACAACCAGAGCCTACGGTATTAGGTATAAGTCCTACAGGTTACGCACTTAAAGACCCATACGACAAGATGGCATGGGTGGAAAGGTCCATTGTTAATATCGGTACTGAGGGTGATACTACCGACGGGCCCGTCATCAAGGGATCTGTATTTGGCGGTGGCGAGAACGGTCACGTCTTTACTCAGGCAACTGTGAACGTTAAGAGTGGAACCATAGGCATTGTTGATGAGAATGACCCATGGTATGACTTCGGAGATCCTGAAATAAATCAGGATGCATGGACAACCCGCGGCAATGTGTATGGTGCCGGCTGCGGTACGGATACGTACACAGAATGGACAGACAAAGATAGTGATGGAATAGTTGACGAAGGAGAAACAACAGAACATCATAACGCATGGGCTGGATGTGTAATTGGCAATACCAATGTTAACATCTCTGGAGGACTTATTGCACAGAATGTCTATGGCGGCGGTTCTATGGGTTCGGTAGGCAGAATAATCAACGACCCTGCCGCTATAAGCCAACAGCGCCGTGACGAGACAAAGGAATTCGCACTCAGCTGGCCTGCTAAATTTGTCTATCAGAACCTAAGTAACAACCTTAGCACAGGAAAGGCAACCGTCAATATCACCGGCGGACGCATCGGTACCACAGGTGTTGATAACGGTGACGTATATGGCGGCACACGAGGTGAAGCAGGTGAACGTTATGAGCTGGCACCTTTTGCAAACGTAAGAGAGACTAAGGTAACCGTAGATTATACCAATCCTGCGACAACAGACGACATAGCCGTCGTAGAGAACATCGAGGACAATAAAAAGAAGTTCTCCTTGAGAATCAACGATGGCGTTGAAGCTATTGCAGGCTCAGTATATGGCGGTTGCGAAAACGGCCATGTAAACGAAAACACCAAGGTCGAAATCAAGAATGGCTTAATCGGACACGCTGTCTATGGCGGCGGTAAGGGTAAGGGTACCTATATGGTAGCTGACAAGGAGTATCCCGACCTGACTGCCGGTAAGGTATATGGCAATGCCGAGGTTGAAATGAGCGGCGGACAAGTCATACGCAACATCTACGGCGGCGGTAACTTAGGCTCTGTAGGTAAGGGCAACTACGCCAGCGGTACCGACGACTATTACCCGAGCGGTTATGGCGAAAAGATTACAGACGCCCTATGGAGTGATACCTGCACCATCAAGAGTAATGGCTACCACTTCCAAAACAGCGGTAAAGGCATCATTAATATAACAGCCGGTACCGTAGGCTTCATGCCAACATCTTCGACAACCGTCAAACTGCTGAATGCAGACAACACTACATTCACGGAATCGACATTCGGAGCAGTACTGAATGATGAAAGCAAGAAGAAAGCCCTCATTAAGGTAATGTCTAAGGATGACCTTCCCACAGGTAACATTTTTGGCGGTTGCCGCGGTGAGGCAGCAGCTGAGGTTACGGATCTGGATAAGATGAACTTCGAGGACAGTCCGTACCTGTTCTTAGGCTATGTAAACGAGACAGATGTTACCATTGGTGACAACAGCACCGGGCCTGTTATCTATGGTTCTGTATATGGCGGCGGTCAGGACGGACACGTACGCCGTGGCACCAAGGTAACCGTGAACAAGGGTACGATAGGTGTTCCCTATACCGATAATTACAGGACACTCTTCGGAACAATTGACAAGTCCCTTCCAGAGGAACTTGACAATCTGCAGTGGCAGCATCGAGGCAATGTCTATGGAGGTGGTTCCGGTATCGGTAAATATGATACAGGAGAAAAGGATGAATCAGACAAGGCCATAGAAGCCAATAGCCCCTCTGCAGGTTCGGTTACCCACTGCACCTCTGTTGACATCAAGGGCGGTACCATTCACCGTAATGTATATGGCGGTGGTTCGTTAGCCAGTGTTTGTCCCCCATTTGCCGCAATGTCACCACTTAAACCTAACAAAGACGATGCTGAGGGCTTAGGAAAGAAGTCTTCTATCCTGGTTCAGATTGCCGGAACGATAGGTACGCCTGATGATTATGTACCTGGATTCAAATTCAACAAGGTCTATGGCGGCGAAGTATATGGCGCCAGCCGTGGTGACCAGAGTCTGAATCCGAACTGGTACAGTCTCTCCGTTTGGACAAAGGTGCTGATTAAAGCAGGTGCCCACATCTGGGGCAACGTCTTCGGAGGCGGTGATAACGGAAAGGTACTGAAAGACAGCGAGGTTATTGTAGGAGATTAACCCCTCCCCTAGCCCCTCCCAATGGAGGGGTTTTCTTTTTGAAAAAGAACCAAAAGTTCTGTTCATTTCTTCTTCATTGCCGAAGAAGAAACCGAACCAAAGAAGAAGGCAAAAACGTCCTGAGCTCATGGGCCGGCAAACAGGTTGTTGGAATCATAAAATGGAACTCGCTTCGCTCAGACACCATTTTATTCTGATAGATTCCAACAACCTGTCTACCTCTAAAGACCCATTCGTGCGGAATGTTTTTCAAGCCCTCCCCATCCATCCCGTGGGAGGGAGATGTAAGCATAACCGATGAGGAAAGAAAACGAAAGCAATTCCCCTCCATAGAGGGAGGGGTTAGGGGTGGGTCTTAAAACATTCCGCACGAGGAGGTCTTTAGAGGTTGTGGGGGATGTTGAACGATAAACTGAACGTTGTCTGAGCGAAGCGAGTTTCGTGAAGTGTTCAACATCCCCCATAACCGGCCTCCGAGCCAGGACGTTTTTGGCTTCTTCTTTTGCTTCTTTTCATTCTTCCCCACGGAAGAAGAAAAGATGAAAAAAGACAGCTTTTTGAAAAATAATTGCCTATATGTAATAGGTAATTGATTTTTTTTCGTAACTTTGCCCCCGCATTTGCGATGTAGTGCCATAGAGAGGTTGCTACACGTCAAACAAGTTTAACTAAAAAACAATACAGAATTATGTATTTGGATTCAGCAAAGAAAGAAGAGATCTTCGGCAAGTTTGGTAAGGGTACTACCGATACTGGTAGCGCTGAGAGCCAGATTGCTTTGTTTTCATTCCGTATCAGCCATCTGACTGAGCACATGAAGAAGAACCGTAAGGACCACAGCACAGAGCGTGCTCTTACTGGTTTGGTAGGTAAGCGTCGTGCACTTCTTAACTACTTGAAGTCACGCGACATCAACCGCTACCGTGCTATCGTCAAGGCTCTGGGTCTGCGTAAGTAAGAGACGCAGCTCCGCTGAAGAAAGGCTAAACAAGGCTGCAGACCCAGTAGGGAATGCAGCCTTTCATTTTTTTATGAATTATGAATTGTGAATTATGAATTGTGAATTATGAATTGTGAATTGTGAATTATGAATTGTGAATTATGAATTGTGAATTATGAATTATAAAAAGCTTTTCCCTGATGTACTGGCCATCCTGTTCTTTGTGGCCGTCAGTTTGGTTTACTTCTTAGGTCCTATCCGTGACGGCAAGGTGCTGGCTGGTCAGGACCATGATGCTGCCATTGGCAGTGGTATAGAAATGGAACAGTACCGTGCTGCCCATAACGGGGAACGCACACGCTGGACCAATACGTTGTTCAGTGGTATGCCTACCTATCAGATGAGTCCCAGCTATTCCAGCACCGACAAGCTGAGCACCTTGGAAAGCATCTACCGTCTGGGGCTTCCTACGGTTGCTTCTTATGTATTCATGATGCTATTAGGCTTCTACATCCTGATGCGTGCTTTCAACTTCCGCGTTTGGATGGCAGCCTTGGGTGCTGTCCTATGGGCTTTCAGTAGTTATTACTTCATCATCATTCAGGCGGGTCATATATGGAAACTCCTTACCCTGTGCTTCATTCCACCAACCATAGCCGGTATGGTGCTATGCTACAGGGGCAAATATATGTTAGGTATGGCAGTAACGGGTATCTTCACTGCCTTGCAGATTCTCAGCAACCACGTGCAGATGACCTATTACTTCCTCTTTGTTATAGGCTTCATGAGTCTGGCTTATCTTATCGATGCCATCCGCCAGAAGACCTTCAAGCAGTGGCTGCGTGCTACAGCATGCTTTGCCGTAGGTGGCATCCTGGGTGTTTGCATCAACATGAGTAACCTCTACCACACCTGGGAATACAGCAAGGAGAGTATGCGTGGCAAGAGCGAGCTGACGCAGAAGACAAAAGATGCGGCCGACCAGACCAACAGCGGACTGGAGCGCAGCTATATTACAGCATGGAGCTACGGCATCGGAGAGACATGGACCCTGTTGGTACCCAACACCAAGGGTGGTGCCAGTGTACCCTTGTCGGCTAGCGAAGAGGCAATGAAGCATGCCGACAATCAGTTTATGAGCATCTACCGCCAGCTGGGCCAGTACTGGGGCGAGCAACCCGGCACAAGTGGTCCCGTCTATGTAGGTGCCTTTGTGCTCTTCCTCTTTGTATTGGGTTTGTTCATTGTAAAAGGGCCCATGAAGTGGTGCCTCTTGGCTGCTACTATTCTGAGTATCCTGCTTTCGTGGGGTAAGAACTTCATGCCCTTCACAGACTTCTTCTTGGACTATGTTCCTATGTATGATAAGTTCCGTACCGTAGCCAGCATCCTGGTTATAGCGGAATTCACTATCCCCCTATTGGCCATGCTGGCGCTGAAGGAGATTGCAGAGAATTCAAAATTCAAAAATCAAGATTCAAAAGATAATAGCTCTAAACTCTCATCTTTCAACTCTCAACTGTTAATAGCTTTTGCCACTACAGGTGGTATGTGCTTCCTGTTCTGGCTGATGCCTAATGCTTTCTTCGGCAACTATATCTCTTCATCAGAGATGATGGGCATACAAAGTCTGGCACAGAACGGCGTTCCACAGAGTGTGGTTAACCAGATACTGACTAACCTGAGCGAGATGCGCGAGGCTATGTTCACAGCAGATGCATTGCGTAGCTTCATTATCATCTGCGTGGGTACCCTTATTCTTTTGGTTTACCGTTGGGGCAAGATTAAGACTGTGCCTATGGTGGCATGTATCCTGCTGCTCTGTCTGACAGATATGTGGGGCATCAACAAGCGCTACCTCAACGACGACATGTTTGTGACACCTCGTACTAAGGCGCAGGCATTCCCGCCCAGCCAGGCTGACGAACTCATCATGCGCGATTCTGATAAATATTATCGTGTGCTCAATCTTACGGTCAGCACCTTCAACGACAACACCACCTCTTATTACCACAAGAGCATCGGCGGCTATCATGCTGCCAAGCTACGTCGTTATCAGGAACTGATAGAGGAGCATATATCCACCGAGATGCGTGCCATGCAGCAGGCAGCTGTGGAGAACCAAGGTCTATTAGAGGCCTGCAACGGCGACAGCCTGTATCCTGTGCTGAACATGCTGAACACCAAGTATGCCATCTTAGGCGTAAAGGATGGTGGCAAGTTCCCCATCATGAACCCCTGGGCCAATGGTAATGCATGGTTTGTAAACGAGGTGCAATATGTAGATGATGCAGATGCCGAGATTGCTGCACTGCACGGACTGGATACCAAGCATGTGGCTGTAGTGGATAAGGCATTCCAGCAAGTACTGGGTACAGAAGCCTTGCAACCTGATACCACAGCTCAGGTAACACTGACAGGATACGAGGCTAATCAGTTGACATACGAAATAGACTCACAGAAGGGCGGCGTAGTGGTATTCAGCGAGATATACTATCCCGGTTGGACCTGCACCGTAGATGGTCAGGATACCCAGATAGCCCGTGCCAACTATGTGTTGCGTGCCATCCGTATTCCTGCAGGCAAGCACACTGTAGTCATGACCTTCGATCCTCAAACCGTTCACATAACAGAAGCCATCGCCTACGGTGCCCTAACAATCTTAGCGCTGTTACTTGTTGTATTTATTGCTATGGCAATAAAGAAAAAGGCGGCCTAATTGAGCACAAGCAATCAACATAGGATGACGTGGCGCGCCGCGGCTCATGACTATACACAAGCCGGCGTATACCACATCACCATACGTGTAGCAGATGAATTAGGGCAGGCCCTCGGCAAGGTGGTGGGCGATTTGTCTGCCCCTGATGGCACAGCCAATGCGCCCCGTACTGTCCTTACTCCTATAGGGCAGATGGTAGAACACGAATTACTGTACACCATCCATGCCCTCTACCCTATGGTAGTGATAGATACATACACTATCATGCCAGAACATTTGCATTTTATCTTAGAAGTGCAGAATAGGGTAATGAGCCAGAATGGCAAGATACAATCATTAGGGCAGGTGATTGCAGGGTTTAAGAAGGGATGCAATAGGCGCTTCTGGGAACTTACCAACATAAATGGCGGGAAAACCGCCACACACACTACAGCAAGCGATATAATGTCAGATAGCCAAATGGCTGCTAGTGTTGGCTGCGGTTTCCCCGCAGCATATAAGGTGCCATCCAATGCTACCACAGGGCGCCCTTCCCTTTTCGCCTCTGGTTACTGTGATGTGATGCCAGTGGATGCAGCACAACTGGCTACCCAGCGGGCTTATATTGCAGCTAACCCACGTAGTCGTCTGTTACGTACCAGCAACCGTTCCCTACTTATGCCACAACGCAGTAGCATTGATACTGCCATAACCATTACGGCTCTTCGCGGCTTCCTACAGCGCGAATGCCCTCCCCGCCTGGTTACCCAAGAAGCCTTGTTACAGATAGAATGCCGACTGCTTTCGGATGACAAGAAAGTCATCTGTGACAGTTATGGTAACCAGTCCCTTCTAACACAGCGTTGCCTGCCAGTGGTTTGCCATCGGAAAGACGCAGCCCGTTTCAACGAGCAAAAAAGGCGCTGCATAGAGGAGGCTGAACGCGGAGCGATATTGATAAGCGCACGCATAGCTAAAGGGGAGCAGAACATTATGGACGAAGCGTTGCACCGTGGCTTTCCTGTAGTGCTGATAGTAGATAATGGATTCCCTGAGGTTTACCACCCATCTGCAGAACGCATAGCATATTGTTCCATGGGCAAGATGCTTCTTGTTAGCCCATGGCAATTCCAATACCGTAAAAAAGATGAATCCATCAGTGTGCCTTTCTGTAAAACCATGAACTGCGTGGCACAAGCTCTGTGCCGCACCAAAGATAACTGGTGGAAAGGATAGGCGATGAGATGATAGTTTAGAGTTTAGAGTTTAGAGTTTAGAGATTAGAGATTAGGGATTAAACCTTTTGGGGTATTCTTGGTCTTATAATTGTATGCAAAGGTTATTAGCCATTTTTCTTGTTATGCTACTGATGCTCTTACCCTCGTACAGAGCAGCAGCACAACAGGCTTTGCCCGCACTGAATATACGCGGCACAGTATATGAGAACCAGACGCTGGAACCAATGCAGAGTGCTACCGTTAAGCTTTTTAACGAGAAGGACTCGCTGGTAAAAGGAGCAATGACAACAGAAAAAGGACAGTTTACACTACCGAACGTCAAACCAGGAAAATATACCATCAAAGTCTCTTACGTGGGATACAAAGAACACGTCTTTGGCATTACCCTACCGAACCGTAGCGGCAACTTCAAAGTCAGCGACATTATGATGCGCGAAAACATTACATTGATGAAAGAGGCTGTGGTGGAAGCCAGATTGCCGGAACTGACAGTGGTAGATGATACCGTAATGTATAATGCCGATGCCTTTAAACTGGAAGATGGGGCCATGGTAGAGGAACTGATTAAAAAACTGCCAGGCGTAGTAGAGGACGAGAATGGCGGCTATACCTTCAACGGAAAGAATATCAGCCAGATTCTGGTTGACGGCAAGGAGTTCTTTGGCAACAACCGCAACATGGTATTACAGAACCTGCCGGCAGAGATTGTAGATAAGGTAAAAGCCTACGACAAGAAAAGCGACCGTGCTCGCATCACCGGCATAGACGACGGTGAGGAACGGACAGTCCTGGACCTTGCCATCAAGAAGAACAGGAAACGAGGCTTCTTCGGACATATAGACGGAGCATACGGCACAAAAGACCGTTACAACGGGCGAGTGAACTTCAACCGGTTTATTGGTGACCAGAAATTCAGCGTCATGGGAAACGGCAACAACACGAACGGCGACGGCATGACGGACAACCAGAGAGTAGGTGCCACCATGAACTGGCAGAACAAGGTGGTGGAGCTGAACGGTAGTGTGTACGGCAACTTCAGTCAGCGCAGCAGCGAGAGTCGAAGCAATAGCCAAAACTTTGAGATAAAGAACTCTGCCTATACCAATAGCCACAGCTGGAGCAGCGGCGACAACAAGAACTTCGAGTTCCAATACCGTGTGGAATGGAAACCCGACTCGACATGGAACATCCTGTTCCGTCCCGAGTTCAGCTATGGTAAAAACCACAACACAAACGATAGTGAGTCAGCTGCTTTCAGCGACAATCCCTATGATTATACCAAAGATCCACTGGCCGACTACGCCCAGTTTAGCAAGATTATTGGCGTGAACCATCGGAGAGGCTCCAGTATCAGCTCGTCAAACAATATTAATGGTTCTGCATCAGTACAGGTGAACAAACGGTTAGGGAAGCCTGGACGCAACATCACAGTGAACCTGCGCGGAGGCTATGGGGACAGTAACGGGGAAAGCACAAACTACAGTCTTACCGACTATTACCAGATTCTGGCACATGACGGAGGCGACAGTATATATCATAAGGTACAATACAACCAGAACCCGCAGAAGAACTTCAATGTAAACGCAGGTCTGAGCTATAGCGAGCCTATCGCCTTCCAAACTTATCTGCAACTACACTATGAATACAGCTATAACTACCGCGACAACAGCAGGGAGGTAAGGTCTATCTTTGACCCTTACAACGACATTCTGGGTGTGAACGAATACAACTACAATGATTTCTACTTCTCGCCATATACGGTCAGAGACAAGCAGCAGTGCAACTATACCAAGAATCATTATCAGAACCATAACATCAACCTGCAGCTGCGTCTGAACAGGACAAAATACGAACTAACCATAGGTGGTAACATACGCCCCCAAGTGAGTAGAATCGACTACCAGAAAGGACGTATAGACACGATACTGACCCGCACGGTGGCCAACCTATCCCCCACCCTGCGCTTCCGCTACAAGTTCAGTAGACAGGAGCAACTGGACGTCAGGTACAATGCCAGTACCGGTCAGCCCAATATGACGGACATGATTCCGGACACGCTGTCGGATGCCAACCCCTTGAACATCCGCATCGGTAATGCTACGCTGAAACCTTCGTTCACACAGAATTTCAACCTGGACTACCGCAGGACAGTAATAGAATACCAAAGGACATCTGCACTGAACCTGCAGTTCAGAACCACGAAGAACAGCACAACCAACCGTACAGAATATAATGAGACAACCGGTGGACGTGTTACCATGCCGGTAAACGTAAACGGAAACTGGGACGGATCTGCCAACTTCAACTTCAATACAGCACTTGGCCCCAAGAAATACTGGCATATTAACTCAGGCTCGGAGGTACGATACACCAATGCCGTAGGTTATCTATACAGAAGTAAGGATTCCACCACCGTAGAAAATACCACACGCAGCGGCAACTTCAGTCAACGACTTAGACTGACATACCGTCGGAACTGGGACAGTAATTGGAGTGTGGAGGTTAATGCATCCGGCCGTTTCAACTATAACCTGAGCCGTAGCACCAATGCAACAGCTTCTAACCTGGACCATCACGGATACTCGTTCGGAGGTTCGTTTGTCATTAAGACCCCATGGGACATGACCATATCCTCTGACATCAACGAGAATTGCCGTCGGGGCTATTCGGACGAAAGTATGAACACTAGCCGATTGATCTGGAACGCCAGCATCAGTCAACGCCTATTGCCATACAAAGTCCTGACACTGACACTGAGAGCCGTAGATATCTTAGGACAGCGTGACGACATCAACCGCTCTGTCTCTGCCACCAGCAGAACAGATACCCAGAGCGAGATGGTGCATAGTTACGTGATGTTCTCGGCTAACCTGCGATTCGGCAAATTCGGTGGAAGAGGTATGAGAAGCAACAGAGGAGGTATGAAAGGTGAAAGAGGAGACAGAAGAGGAGGAAGGTTCTGAATCGGACATAGAAGCCTCATAAGACCCATAAGACTCAAATGGTAAGGTGGGATGATAACAGGATAACAAAGGAAAGGGACAAGAAATCAAATTCCTGTCCCTTTCCACTATAATTAAACTAATCTATTAAGCCACTAAGCCACTAAGCTATTAAGCCATTAAGCTCAATTAAAGTGCGTTAGCTGTCAGGATCAATACCAAGAGACCGAGAATAGCGTAAAGCTCGGGGAACACAGCCAATACCATGGTGGTACCGAAAGCGCTGTGACCAGCACCAATAGCACTGATACCGTTAGCACATACCTTAGCCTGACGAATAGCAGAGAACAGGGCAACCAGACCCAGAGCCAGACCTACACCGAAGATAGCACAAGCA
>ODAJ014793052.1_pt1 | contig 47480 bp, 40 predicted proteins | sample 1539241 | NCBI WGS metagenome assembly ODAJ01 (sample SAMN02144231, study PRJEB22623) | gut metagenome | biome: sheep rumen | host: Ovis aries | place: New Zealand
AAAATGAGCGGGATCGCGTAGACGGCCATCGAGCCTGCTGTCCTTAAGGGGGACAGCAGTATCGTCTCAAAGGCCATTTTGATTATATCCTTTATGCCGCCCTCCGTGCAGGCAAGCACGGGAAAAACCGACACAAAGACTGCAAAAACAGTGAACATGACTGCCGCGACGATCGAGGAAGTGTACTTCATGGGGCCCGCCCATGCAGCGCAGATCTGAAGGTTCACGGAGCCCATCATCATAACACCCACAAAGAGGAGCCAGATGATCACGGAGCGGAAGAAATTCCGGCGGATCCCCTTTATATAGACTTTTACCGGATTGATGGCGCCCCCGCTGAAATTCACCCTGTCATTCTCTTCCTCCTTTAAGACCTCACGGAGTGAGTAGAAGAGGGCCGAGAGCGCCGGGCCGATCGTCACGAAGGGAACGCAGCTGACCGCGAAGAGAATGTTCAGGACGATGAGCGTTCCGACCTTGGTCATCATTTTTCCGAACTTACTGTCATTTGAGAGAAATCCGCCGATATTCATAACTTTCTCCTTATAATTTGCCGCCGGAGGTCGCGATGCCTTCAACGAACTGCTTCTGGAAGATCAGGTAGAGAACCAGCATGGGAACGACCGCCATGACCGCGCCGGCCATCAGCTGCGGATAGTTGCTGCTGAACTGGCCCTGGAGCCTCGAGAGCGCCGCGGTGAGCGTCGTAGCGTTGGTCTTCGGGCAGACGATCATCGGCCACATGAGGTCCTTGTAGGCAAAGAGGGCGGTGAAGATGCCCAGCGATACCAGGGAGGATCTTGTGAGCGGCAGCATGACGAAGAGGAACCGCTGCCAGACGTTGGCGCCGTCAAGCTCCGCCGCTTCCTCCAGGGAGACCGGCAGACTCTGGTAGCCCTGCTTGCAGAGGTAGGTGCCGAACGCGGTGACCGCGCCGGGCAGCAGCAGCGCCAGCTGGGTGTTCATCAGATGGAACCTCGATACGATCAGGTACTGCGGGATGATGTAGATCTGGCCCGGGACCATCATCTGGACGAGGATCATGGCAAAGAAGAAATTCTTGAACGGGAATTTCAGCCTGCCGAACGCGTAGCCCGCGAGCGTCGCCGTCAGGCAGGCGCAGAGGACGCGCAGGAAGATCATGATGAGGGTGTTCTTGTAGAGAACCAGGAAGTTGTAGGAATTCCAGACTTCGATGAAGTTCTCAAAATGCCATCCCGCCGCCGGGAAAATGTAAAACGGATTGACCGAGATCGACTCGCTCCTGGTCTTGAAGGCTGTCAGCACCATCCACGCGAACGGCAGAAGCATGGCCAGGGATCCGATGATGAGGACGGCATGGATCAAAGTTGACGTTAAATTCTTCTTAACAGTCCAACTCATGGTATATCTCCTTTCTATCAGTCGTAATGGACCCACTTCTTCTCGGATTTCTGGAGAATGAACGTCAGGATCGAGATGATGCAGATCAGGAACAGGATGATCGCTGCACCGTAGCCGCGGTTGGATTTCTCAAATGCGTACTCGTAGAAGAGGTAGGTGATCGTCTTGACGGACGGCCACGCGCGGCTGCTCTGGTCCATGATCATGAAAGGAAGGTCGAAGAGGTTCAGGGCGCCCATGATGCCGGTCTGGATGATGAAGAAGAGCATCGGGCTTAAGAGCGGGATCGTGATGTGGAAGAATGCGTGGACGCCGGTGGAGCCGTCGACGGAAGCCGCTTCATAGTAGTCTCTCGGGATGTCCTGCAGGCCGCCCAGAAGAAGGATCATGTTGTTGCCGATCGAGCTCCAGACGCCGACGATGACGATCGCGAGCATCGCGATGGCCGGATCGGTGACCCAGTTGATCTTGAAGCCGAGCATGTGGTTTAAGAGGCCGTAGTCCTGGTTGAACATCCACTTCCAGACCATGGCGACCGCAGCCGGAGCGCAGACCATGGGCAGGAAGAAGATCGTGCGGTAGACGCTTCTGAGTTTCATTTTCCTGTTGAGGAGAACCGCAAGGACGAGAGAGATGGCTACGGTCAGCGGAAGGCTGAGGATCGCATACCGGAAGGAGTTGAACAGGGTCCGGAAGACTTCCTTGTCCGTGAAGAGCTTCTTGAAGTTTCCGAGGCCGATGAATGTGTTGCCGATACCGAAGTCGCCGGTTTTGCAGAAGGACTGCCATACCGTTTCAAAGATGGGATAATAGTTGAGAATGAGCAGGCCGATGATGGTCGGAGCGATGAAGAGAAGGCCCCAGATTGCTTCAGTCCTGGCTCTTTTCGTCATTTTTGTCTTCAATGCACTATCTCCTTTCTGTTATAAAGAGCAGATGAACCGCGATCCATCTGCTCTTTTTTTGTTTCTATTCAGAAAAGTTTCTTTTTGGGAAAATCTGCTCAGCCGTTCTCTTCAGCCAGAGTCTCATTCATGCTGTCCGCGATCTTGTGCATGACCTCCTCCATCTTCTCAGGAGCGGACCATGCCTCGACGAGTGCCTGGGAGGCATCGTCTTCCCAGATCGCCGTGGTCTTGGAGTACGGGCGGAAGATCAGAGTGCCCTGCTCCTCGATGTCGACGAAAGCGGAGACATCCATGCCGTCGAACGCATTGGCGAACGCTTCGGAGCAGCCGATGTAGCCGGCCATCGTGACGCCGAGCTCAGACTGCTTGATCTGGGAAGCCTCGCTGCTGAGGTAGGAAACCAGCGACCATGCAGCATCCGGATGTTTCGTCTGAGAGTAGATGGACCAGCCGAGGCCGTTGTAGATCGAGCAGCGCTCTTCCGGCTCGCAGGTGCCGTTGCCGTTGACGTCCGCGTAGGGCAGCATGACCCACTCAAAGTCGGAAGCGTTGTCAGCGGTGTAGAAGTTGTTGACGGTCCAGGAACCCTGGCAGATCATGCCGACGACGCCGGAGATGAACATCGTGTCGCCGCCGGTGGAAGCCATGGAGTCCGGAGACGGGCAGGCCGGAAGGATCTTCTCAGCCACGAACTTCATCGCCTCGATGGTTGCCGGCTCATCGTAACCGGAAGCCTTCTTATCCTCGGTGATGACTTCTCCGCCGTAAGAATAGATGATGTTGTACCAGGTATCCTGATTGTTGCCGGTGTTGCAGTATGTGCCGTAGACGCCGTCCGCCGCGCCCTTGTCGGAGATCTCCTGGGCGATCGCCGCGAAGTCTTCCCATGTCCAGTCGGATGTCGGATGCTCGACGCCGTATTTGTCAAAGAGCGCCTTGTTGTAGATGACCGCGATCGTGTCATGGTCCTTCGGGATGCCGTACTGGGAGCCGTTGTAGCTGTAGAGCTCGTTGATGCCTTCGAAGTAGTTGTTGAGGTCCATCGTATCGTCGTTCTCGATGTAGCTGTCCATGTTGAGAAGAACGCCGGATGCCATGTACTTGGCCGCGTTGTTGGAGTGCATCCAGAAGACGTCCGGCATCTCGCCGCCGGAAACGCCCGCTTCCAGCATCGTCCAGTAGCCGTCCCAGCCCGGAACCGTAAACTCTACCTTGTAGCCGTTTGCTGCCCCCCACTCGTCCGCGATCTGCTGAAGGCCTGCGAGCTGGTTTGGATCCCAGATGGCAACCGTGATGGTCTCGCCGCTGCCGCCCGAGGCTGCCGGAGCCGCCGTGCTGGCTGCACCTTCGGCCGTGCTTGCCGTTCCCGTGCTCGCAGCGCCGCCTCCGCCGCATCCTGCCGCTGCCACAGCAACCGTCGCCGCCAGCATCGCCGCCATAAGTCTTTTCTTCATGTTTTTTCCTCCTTCTTAATTTGAAAAGCTTTTTGAAAAGCTCTTATCAGGTTGAAATCATTGTATTGTATTTACCAAAAAACATAAATGGCGCCTCAGCGCTTTCACATGTCGCTTTCGACATGTCATTTTCGCTTCTTATATGTCAAAATGGCAACTTCCTTTTCAAACTCGTTCATATCTGTTAAAATGACAAATCATCAACCTTTATTAGTTTATTTACTGAAAACGAGGATATCGTATGCGCACATGCAAGTACACCAACGATCCGGATTTCCGCTGCCTGGAGGACATCAGGGAAACGTCCGCTGAGCTCTCCCTGATTCATTTCGGCAGAGAAAACTGTAAACCCTACCACGTCTTTGCCGGCGAGCGCGCTGAATATATCATCCATTTCATCATCTCCGGTCAGGGATTCTACACGGCGGACAGAAACACCAGAAATCTCTCGGCCGGTCAGATGTTCCTGATCCGCCCGGGCTCCCCTGTCGTCTATTGCGCGGACAGCCGGGTTCCCTGGTCCTACGTCTGGTTCGGATTTAAGGGCGAGCGCGTCGAGTCGCTTCTGGCTCAGTGCGGCTTCTCAAAAAACCGTCTGATTCTTCCGTTCCCCCGGCTGGAAGTCATTCTCTCTCTCCTAAATGAAATGTTTGAGCATATATCCCTGAGCCCTGCAGACATGCTCTTTCTGGAGGCCTCACTTCTCAGGCTCTTCTCACTCCTTGCCGCCAACGCCGCAGTTCTCCCTCAGCTGCCGAGCACAGACTCTCAGGGCGGCAGCGGCAATGCCTATGTAGCGCAGGCTGTCGACTTCATCTACACAAACTACATGCACAGCATCTGCATCTCCGATATTGCCGAAAAGATCGGTATCTCCCGCACCTACCTGAACCGGCTTTTCAAGTTCGAGTACAATATGTCAGCCCAGGAGTTCCTGATGAATTTCCGGATGCACAAGGCCGCTTTTTTCCTGGTACACACTGACAAACCGGTCAAGGTGATCTCCCGGGATGCCGGCTATCAGGATCCGCTTGTATTCTCCAAGGCTTTCAAAAAGCACTATGATATGAGTCCGAAAAGTTACCGTCTCTCCCGCCAGGAGCTGGAGCTTAGGGATGAGCGACCGCCGAAATAATTCCGTTCCTGACCGCATGTAAAAAGTCTCAGAGGTTTCACCCCCTGAGACTTTTTGATTGGCCAATATTCAGCGTTTTATCCTTTGATCTCGCCTCTGCCCGCCGCACGCCTGAGCTCATTGAACTCGCGCAGCAGCTTCGTCTCGGCCTCCTGCTCGGCCTTCCGCTTCTCCGAAGAGAGCGCCTTCACGCGTGCCGCCTCTTTCGCAGCCACATCGGCCTGCTTCTTCAGCTCTTCCTTGTAGGCCTCCTCGCCTTCCTCGCGGCGGATCTTCTCCTCCGCGGAGATGTACTCGCGGCCTGCCGCCTTCGCAGCTGCCTTCTGGTCCGCTACAATCGCGATATGGTCGATCTTGCTGAACTTCTCGACACCCATGAAGAGGAAGATTGCAAAGATGCCGGCGTAGCACAGCGTCTCGCCGCCGATGAAGACCCAGGGCATGGCCGCGCGGAGGGCTTCATTTGTCTGCAGTGTGGACACATCGTAGTTCACGGCGCTTAAGACTCCGTTTAAAACGCCCGTGGTAAGGCCGGTCATGCCCGCCATGATCGCACCGTAGATTGTCATGGAGAGACCGTCCGTTCTGACGCCGTGAACCGCCTCCTGGTGGTCAAAGATATCCGCCAGAAGAGCCAGCGACAGGTACATCGCAGGTGTCGAGCCGAGGGCTTTGATGACAAATGAAACCACGACAACCATGAAATTGTGCGGGTTCACCATGCCGATTGCGCCGCCGACCACCGCCATGATCGCACCCGTGAGGATGGCTTTGCTCTTGCTGCCCAGCGCATTGGCCAGCGGAAGCGCAATCACCATGCCGACCGCCGTCGGGATCGCGCCGATGATGGCAAGCGTTCCCTGCAGCTGCCCGCCGTAAGCGACCGTGTAGTTGCCCATGGAGTCCGCGAACATGGCCGTGCAGAAATAGTTCTGTGAGATATTTTTGATCATGCCGCCGAACTGGTACAGGAAGAAGAAGACCATCATGATGACCCAGAATTTGTCGCCGAGGCAGATTTTCGCCTGCTCGCCGATCGGCGGGGCGGCTTTTGTCTCCGAAGCTTTTCCGATCGACTCCTCGGTGACGCGCTCGCGGGTGAAGAAGTACTCGATGAGGACGCCCACGAAGGTGATGATGATGAGCGCGATGACAAAGATCTTCCAGTGGTTGTAGGATGCCTGCGCATCGTAAATCGCCGCTCCGGTCTCATCCACGTAATACTGGATTGCGCCCGCGTCATTGGTAACCGGCGTTCCCTTGCCGCTCATGTCATAGACGAAGAGCAGCTTCAGGAAAAACGGCAGGATCATGCTGGAAAGACCCATGGCCGCCAGCATGGTCGCGTTGGAGATCGTTGCGAGAAGTCCCCTGTCCTTGCTGTTGCGGGTGGACAGGCTGACCAGCGCCGAGTGCGGCGTGTAGTACATCGGATAGGCAAATGCAAACCAGAGATTGTAGCCGATCGCGATGCAGACAAGCGCCCCCGTGTGCCACTCCGTGCCGGTGGAGCTGTACGGTGAAAATACAAACAGGAACAGCAGCGCAATAAGGCTGATCGGCACGCTGACTAAGAGTAGCGGACGAGCCTTCCCGTTTTTCGACTTGATGCTGTCCATAAGCCGGCCGACCAGGATGTTGCCGATGACCACGAAGATCACGGAGGTGACCGGCAGCCAGGTGAAAAATGCGCTCGCCCACGAATTGATGTGCAGCACATCGGACATGTACTTATTAAAATAGTTGGAGAGCACCGAGTTCGCGAGGAGCGCGAGCGTCGGGCCTGCCAGGTAGCCGATCACACCCTCGGGGATCAACGTGACGTTGTTCTTCTTAATGAGGCTGGGCGGCAGCATATCGTAGATGCTGCCTTTTGAATCTTCTTTCATTTTACGGATTCCTTTTTATTATGCGAGATCAAACGATACGAGGTCGAAGGTTCCCTTACCCTCAAGGCTGAAGAAGAGCGCTTCTTTCTCCCCGAGACCTTCCGGCAGCGTGCCGGTAAAGCTCTGCCCCGTCTTGCAGGTGTTAACCGGGATCCGGCAGATCACCTCGCCGTTCTCCTTTGTCCGAACCGTGACGGTGCTGCCGTCGCCGTAGCCCTGAAGGTTCACGGTGATGGAACGTGTCTCCCGAAGGTCAAAGTACTTGAAGGCGACCGTGCAGTCCGTGCAGAAGTTCGAGACGTACTGGTCCGGTCCGCACTCGCGGTCCCTGCCCTTCTGGGTGATGAACGGGCAGGATCTCCTCGGGTATTTCAGCATGCTAAGGAAACGGGTGCCGTTCTTCCCGTAGACGTTGCAGGCGCAGTAGGCCGGATAGTGTCCCTTGCCCGGGAGCGGTCCGCGGTTTAAGCCACAGGAGGTCATCTCCGCCTGGTAGAATTTGCCGTCCTCAAAGCGGATTTCCTCCGCGCAGGCCTGGCGGGAGGACTGCTTGCGGTTCGTGTGGCGGTGGTAGAAGATGTAGTATTTTCCCTCGATCTCGATGAGGCTGCCGTGGGTGTTGCCGGTGTCCATGTGGGCGTGCTTCGTGTCCGGGACGCCCGGGAGGCCGATATCGCCGCAGCTGATCAGGACGCCGCCGAACTCAAAGCCCTCCGTCGGCTTGTCACTCACCGCGTAGCAGAGGTTGTGGCTGTTTAAGGAGCTGTAAATGAAATAATACTTTCCGTTGAACTTCCTCATGGAGCTCGCCTCGCCGAACGGCTGCGGCTCGTAGGGGGTGCCCTTGGCCTTCTCGCCGGTCAGGACGCCCAGATAGTGGAGCTCGTCCCCGGAGATGACCGTCAGCATGTCGTTCGTGTCGATCTCGAACCACATCGGGCCCTCGGTGGTCGGCTTGGAGCCGTCCAGAAGGATCGGGTTGCCGCCGAAGGCGAAGCCTGTGTAGAGATAGAGCCTGCCGTCGTCGTCCTTAAGGCAGCCCGGATCAAACTGGAAGGGCTCGTTCCTCTTGCCGATCGGCGTGCCGTCCTTGTATTTTACATAGCCGTAGAACTCATATTTTCCCGCAGGCTCGTCGCAGACCGCGACCGAAATCATCTTGGTGCCGCCCATGAAATAGTAGAGGTAATAGCGTCCGTCCGGGCCCACCACCATGTCCGGTGCCGCGAGGCCGTTCGTGATGCGGTTCTTCGGAGCGGCCGGGTCCTGGTCCCTTCTGAAAATAACACCGTGGTAGGTCCAGTTCCCAAGGTCATCCACCGGAGCGGACCAGCAGACGTAATCGCCGAGGCAGAAGTTGATCCCGTTGAAGAGGTCATGAGAGCCGTAGACGTAGACTCTCCCGTCCACGATGTGCGGTTCCGCGTCCGGGACATACTCCCAGCTGGGGAGATAGGGATTCAGGGCGTTTTTGGTCTTCATTTTGTCTCTCCTTTGTCAAATGATTTTTAAGCACCAAAGGACCCGAAGCCCACGGCTCCGAGTCCTTTGCATTTTTTATTTTATGCCTTTTTCTTCACGCTGAAGAAGGATGCCAGGCAGGCGAAAACCGCCGCGAAGGCGAGCGAGGCGAGCGCATCCAGAGCGCTCTGAAGGTCCGCCATGTTGGCCGCGTTGTTCTCGAACGTCATGATGGCCGCGATCCCGTTGATGCGGGAGTTGGCCAGCGTGAGCAGCGCGAACATGAGGAGGGCCGGAGCCGCGATCGGAAGGATATCCTTCCAGGTCGTCTTCTCCTCGCCGAGGAAGCACCAGATGAGGATCGCCGCAACAGCCAGAACGACAGCTCCGATCACGAGGGGATTCGTCCCCAGGTTCTTAAAATAGTTTGTCCCGGCATTGGTAAAATACTTCACAAGACCGTAGATGGCCGCAACCACCGCCAGAAGATTGACGATCGTGCCGAATAATGCTCTTTTCATTTCAGTGATCTCCTTTCTTCAGTCTTTTCTCGTCCGGAAAAGCATGAACGCGCAGAGGACGAAGAGGATCGCCGAGCCGACGGTGAGACCCATAAGCAGGTTGTCGTACCAGGTCTTTACCGTGACGAGGTGCGAGGAGGCGACCAGGCCGTCCATCGCGTTGGAGTTCGCGATCGCGTAGTTCTGCATCTTCATGGCTTCCTTGAGGGCCTGCTGTACCGTCGCGTCCGCGCCGACCGTGGCTTCGTTCCATCCCGCTGCCGGGTAGTAAGCCGCAACCGCCTCGAGGGAGTTGTCGCCGGTGTTGCAGGACATCGTGACGCCGTTCTGGACAGCTTCCTTCAGGCAGACATAGCCCGGATCCATGATGAAGTCCTCACTGATGAGGCCGTAGAAGCCGAACTCGCCGTGCAGGATGTTCTTGATGAGGCCGGTGTGGGAGTTGTCGGTGTAGACGCCCGCGCGGTTGTAAGCGGTCATGACGCCGAGGCACTTGGCGTCCTCGATGGCGGACTGCATGGCGCGGATGTCGCCCTCTCTTGCCTTCTGCTCGGTCATGAACGGAGCCACGCCGGTTCGGTTCACCTCGGTGTCGTTAAATGCAAAGTGCTTGACCGCCGCGATGACGCCGTACTTCTGCTCGCCGATAGTCTGCTCTGCCGCCATGAAGGAGGACAGGACCGGATCCTCGGAATAGTACTCAAGGTTTCTTGCGCAGTAGGGGAGTCTGTGGATGTTGGCCGAGATGCCCCAGAGGATCGCGCAGTTGGACCACAGAGAATAGTTGCCGACGGTCTCGCCCCATTCGTTTGCGAGTTCCTTGTTGAAGGTCTGGGCGACGACGATGTTGTTGGCCATGATGTTACCCATGTAGCCTGCGTTCGGGTCATTTGCCGCAAGTACGCACGGATCGCCGGTGGAGGCGTCCTTCGTGCCGTACTGGCCGATCGGGTAGTTGGCGAAGCCGGTCGGTCCGTCGTTCTGGATGACCTCCGGGGAGGTGATGGAGGCGATGGACTTCGTGGAGGTGCCGCCGAAAGCGGTGCGGATCAGGGCCTCGGAGAGCTGCATCTGATCGATCAGGAGATCCCATCTCTCGTCCGTCGGATCCGTGACGCCCTTGAGGTTCGCGAGGGTCAGGCCGTTCTGGGCGCCCCAGGTGACGGCGCCTTCGCCGCCGGTCTGGTACTCATAGACATCGTTGTCCATGATGGCCAGCATCTCGTCGGTCGCGGTGAGGCCGCTGTAGGTCTTCGGGAAAGTGCCTGCCCAGTCGCTTCTTGTCAGGTAGGTGACCGTGCCGGGCATCCAGTAGTTGAGGTCCATGTCGGCCAGCTGATTTTCGACGTTCGTGCCGTTCTTGGACTGCGCGAAGGTCGTGCTGTCAAACTTGTCCAGCGTCCAGGTGATCACGTTGTCCTTATTGCCGTCGGCGGTCATGCCGTCAGCCGTGGTCTTGCCCTGGGCTGCGAGCACGTTGTTGAGCGCCTCATGCGCGCCGTTGCCGACCGTGAAATAGTAATCGCCGTCGTCCAGGATGTAGGTTCCCTTTGTGCCGGCCGCGTTGTCAGCCGTGCTGTCCCAGCTTGCCATGTAGTAGAGGTCTGCGGTGAGCTCTACCGTCTCGGTCTTGCCCGGCTCGATGATGCCGGTCTTGCCGAAGTCTAAGAGCTGAATCGCGGATTTCTCCACGAGGTGCTCCCTGTCATAATCCGTGTAGGGCACAGAGACGTAGAGCTGGACGGCGTCCTTGCCCGCGACGTCGCCGGTGTTCTTAACGTCCACGGTGACCTTTGCGGTCTTGGCATTGAGATCCACATCGACCGACTTGATCGCCTGCTCGAAGGTCGTGTAGGAGAGGCCGTAGCCGAAGGTGTAGGTCACTTCATTTTCATAGTTCCATGCGCCGCCGGTGCTGCCGACTTCCGCATCCGCGCCGCCCTGGCCGAGGACCACGTCCGCATAGCGGGTCTCGTAGTACTTGTAGCCGGTGTAGATGCCTTCCGCCTCAACGATTGCGTCGTTGATGTAGGTGGCCGGGTTCGCATTTGCCCACTGAAGGTCGCCGTAGTTCATGGCGGCCGGGCTGATGGAGTTGTCAACCGCGTAGGTGTCGGTCAGGTGGCCGCTCGGGTTGACGTCACCCTTTAAGATGTCCGCCACGCCGTAGAAGCCGTAGCTGCCCGGGGTGCCGACCTGGAGGATCGCGTCGATGTCGTCATTCTTCGCAAGCTCGTCGATCTCCATCGGATTGCCGTTGTTTAAGAGAATGATGAGCTTGCCGCCGCTCGCCTTCTTAGACTCGGCAGCCGCTGCGATGAGCGCGCGCTCATCATCGGAGAGGCCCAGCGGATCCGCCTGGTTAAGGCCGTCGGCCGGATTGACGCCCGCTTCGCCGGGTGTGTAGTCCGCATTCTCGGAGCCGGCGCGGCTGATGGTCACGATGAGAACGTTGCTCGCGTTCAGGGAATCTCTCCACCCGCCGTTTGCCGCATCGAGCTCGGCGATGGACGGCTCCTTGTCGGTGTAGACGCCGCCGACGGAGGGTGCCGTGAGGTTCAGGTACTCCATCGTGCCGGTCCAGGTCGCGACTTCCGACTTGAAAATGGCCTTGAGCCCGTCGCTTGTATACATTCCTTTGAGCGTATCGTTCAGTGTGAAGCCTCTGGCCTCAAGTGCCCCGACAAGGTCGACCGTGTCGGCGTCGGTCCCGTGGTTCTCCGCCGCCGTCGGGCCGAGGATCGCGCCCTTGTTCGGGAAATAGGACGAGAAGCCGAGCAGGGAAACCTTGCCGGTCTCCTCCGCCGTGAGCGGAAGCGCGCCGTTGTTCTTAAGAAGAACGCTGCCCTCCTCGCTCATGCGCTCGCCGATGTCCGCCATCGCCGTGACCAGCTCGGTGGTCGAGGCGTAGTCGGAGGTGTAGGTGTACATTTCCGAGGCGTCAACTTCGTCGTCCGTCACGACCTTGCTGCTCGTCGTCCCCAGAAACTTGTCGATGTCGGTACGGTGGTCCGAGACGACGCCGGTGCCGACGACGGAGGTGGTCAGAACCATCGCCGTCAGGGCGGAGAGTCCCCGCCAGATCTGAGATTTCCGCATTTTGTGTTTCCTCCCTTTTCATTTTTAGTTTTGCCGCCGCTGTGCGGACAGGACGGCCGCAGTATGAGGTTATCCAAATACTACCATGAAAATGAAGAAACCTCCGTTTTTTTCGTGAAATGTCCGTATAAAGTGCGAAATGTCATGCATTCCTCCGGCAATTACGCTATAATCTAATCTGATTACATACACCGTTTTGTCACTTTTTGTATACTTCGAGGTGCGTCATGCTGCATGTTGCCATTGTTGAGGATGATCCCGTCATAAGGGCCTGGCTTAAGGAGAAGCTGATCGGCTGCTTCTCCGCTTCCCGCGCCGCCGCGGAGTTTGATCTCTTCGCCTCCGGCGACGCGTTTCTTTCGATGGCGTCCGACCACTACTCCTTCGACGCGGTCTTCCTCGACATCGAGATGCCCGGTATAAGCGGCATCGAGACGGCCCGCCGCCTCCTGTCCATCCAGCCCGAGGCCCTCACGATCTTCGTCTCCGGCCGCGAGGACCTGGTCTACGACACCTTCGCGGTGAGACCCTTCCGCTTTCTTCCGAAGAGCCGCCTTGAGGAGATGCTGCCGGACACTGTGGAGGCGCTTCTTGCCGAGCTTAGCTCCATGAGAGAGCAGACGCTGGTGTTTTCCGATGCGTCGGGCGACGTGTTTTCATTTTCCTTAAGGAAGATCATCTACATCGAAGCCCGCAACAAGGACTGCCGGATCGTGACCGCGGAAAATGAAACCCTCGTCCGCTGCCGCCTCATGGACATCGAAGACAAGCTCCCGGAGGGCAGCTTCATCAAGATCCACCGCAGCTACATCGTGAACGCATCCTCGATCTACTACATCGGAAAGCAGTCCGTCTCCCTCACGACCGGGGAGAATCTGCCGCTCGCCAGAAACCGGGCCGACGAGGTCCGCCGGGAGTTTCTGCGCTTTGCAGGAGGCGCATAAATGCTGACACTCTACGAGCTGTTCCGCCACTCCCATCTCGAGTGGGCCATCTACACGCTGATCCTCTCGGTCGGCCTCATGCGCCTCTTCCTCTCGGAAGGGGTCGGCAGACGGACCTTTCTTTTTGTGCCCGGGAGCACCCTTGCGGCCGCTCTTGTCATGCCGCTTGTCGACCTCATTCCGTTCACCCCGGTTTTCGCCTCCCAGGGCACCGTCATCTGGGCATTTTATCTGCTGTTTCTCGTCAATTTTGCCGTCTTTATCGGGCTGTGCTTCCCAAACCGGCTCAAAGTGGGCCTCGGATACGCGCTCTACTATCTGCTTTTCATCGTGCTGGTGAAGGGGGCTCTGGTCCCCCTCTACTCATCGGAGAACGCGATCGACCATGTTCTCTACGCGGTTCTGGACATCGGCACGATCCTGCTTCTCGGGGCTTTCCTTCTCCTCTTCACGGTGCTCTTCTTCCGCTTCCGGATCAAGGTCGGCCAGAGCATCGAGAACGGCTACTTCAACCGGATCTTCCTCATGCCGGCAGTCTTCCTCATCACATTCTCGCTGTTTGTGTCCGGGAGCAGCTTTTTTCAGGATTACATTCAGCCAATCCTCTGCGCGGTGCTCGCGTTCATACTGCCCCTCTTCTATTATAATGTCGCCGTCGGCAGCAAGGCCATCGAGGACAGCCGCGAGCTTGAGATCGCCCTGCTCCGCACCCGCGCGGACATGGAGCACTACCGCGGCATGATCGAGCTCGAGGACCGGGTCCGGAAGGAGCGCCATGAGCTCAAGAACCGCTACCTGCACATCCAGATCCTGCTGCACGAAAACCGCCTTGACGAGCTCGACCGCTATCTTGCGGAGGAGGTCGGGACGCGGATGGAGGCGCTCGGCAGGCCCGTGATCGGGAACACCCTCATCGACTACATCCTTGAGATGAAGAAAAATGAAGCCCAAAGCGCCGGCATCACCTTCCGGCTTTCCGCCTCGCTCGAGCGGGAGCCGCACATCAGCGACGAGATCTTCTGCACGATTCTCCTGAACCTCCTCGACAACGCGATCGAGGCCTCCAAAAAGGAGAAGGATCCCGAGATCCTGGTCTCGCTCGGCAATCAGGGGGCTTACCTGATCCTCAAGGTCAGCAACCGCATTTCGAGAAATATCCTGCAGGTGAACCCCGCTCTCACAACGACCAAAAAGGACCGGCGGCTGCACGGCCACGGGGTCTCCATCGTGAGGAGCGCCGTGCGCGAGGCCGGCGGCCTGCTGGAGATCCGGACCGACAACGGCTTCTTTGAGGTGACGGCGGCTCTGCCGGATGCGGGCGGCGCCGATTATTCGGGCCCCGGAAAAGAGGGCCTCCATGCGTAGGCATGGTCAAAAACCGCACACGGAAAGACTTTTCTGCGCAGGGATTCTCTGCGCTTTTTCGCTTCTTGCGCTTGCCGGCTGCGCCTCGTCAAATGTCCCGGCAGAGCGCCCGGTTCGGATCGTGCTGGAGGAAAATGAAAACTTCTCCGCCGACCGCTGCGTCTTCGACCTCACGGCCGGGGAGTCCGTCTCCGCAAAGATCACGCCCGCGGAGGGCTTTCGGGTGACCGGGTGCGACTACGAGGGCGCCCTCCTTAAGTCCGGCGAAAACGGGAGCGTCCTTCTCACGCTCCCGGACGTTCACTACACCCGGACGGTCCGCATTGAGGCGGAGAGAAACCCCTACACCGTCACCTACCATCTGGATCCCTCCGGCGGATCCTCCTTCACTCTGACCTATCCCGCGTCTCACCTTCGGGTCAACACGGCGGCCGGGTCTGTTGAATTTAATTCCGCAGAGGCCGGTGAACTCTCTTCTGAGAGCCGCACAATCCCCCTCATCTCGGAGGACGGCTCCTCGCTCCTTACCGGCTGGACCACGCTCCCGGACGGCGGCGGTGCATTCATCAGCCCCGGCAGCCGCGTCCTCGTCTCCGAAAATGTCCCGCTGGACCTCTATGCGGACTACCGCCCCTTCAGCCGCGCGGCGGACTTCGACTATGAGGTCACGCCCTCCGGCGAGGCAGCCGTCACCGGCTATCACGGGACTGACGCGGAGCTGGTCATCCCCGCATACCTTGACGGCCGCCCGGTCACGGCGATAAGGGAGCGCGCCTTCGCAAATCTCTCCTCGGAATCGGTCATCCTGCCGCCGACGATCCGCGAGGTCGGGCTGTATGCCTTTCAAAACAGCGCTCTCACCTCCCTCACCTTCTTCGACTCGCTCACGAACATCACCGACTATGCGTTCTCCGGCTGCGGAAACCTCAAAACCATCCGCATAGGTGCGGTAAAGCCCCCGGTCTACAGCGGCACCTACTACGACACCTTCACCGACAAGACCGACCGGCTGCGCCTTCTCGCCGACCGGCAGAAGATCATCCTCTTCTCGGGCTCCTCGGCCCGGTTCGGATACGACTGCGCCATGATCGATGCGGCCTTCCCGGATTATGAGATTGTAAACATGGGCGTCTTCGCCTACACGAATGCCCTGCCCCAGCTGGCCCTTATCGGGCATTTTGCCTGCGAGGGGGACATTCTCGTCCACTCGCCGGAGTTTGACGCCGCAAAAAGGCAGTTCTGCACGACAGATGCGATGGATTCCGCATTTTTCCGCATGATCGAATCCGACTATGACCTGCTCTCCCTCCTCGACTACCGGGATTACGGCGGACTACTGAGCGCCTTCTCGACCTATCAGAAGGAGCGAGAGGGTATGGAGGCGGGCGACTACCGCATCAGTGCCTCCTCCTTCGACGAGGATCACAAGCCTGTCTCCGAGCCCTCCTACAACAAGTACGGGGACTACATCGTCTTCCGCCCGAACGCATCGGACGACACACCGATCTACGACCTCCCGGTCGAGTACACGGCGGCGGCCTTCCCGAAGGAGGCCTTCATCGACCCGCTGAACGCGGTCTTTAAGAGATTTCTCGAAAATGGCGTCCGCGTATGCTTCACCTACGCCCCGAGAAACCGCGAGGCCCTCTCCGAGAAGAGCACGGCGGAGGCACGGGCGGCGCTCGATGCGCATTTCCGTGAGAATCTGATCGTCCCGGTCATCTCCGACATCGAGGAGTCCCTCTATCCGGGCAGATACCTCTTCGGGACCGACAACCACCTCTCGACGGAGGGCGTAACAATCCGCACCGAGCGCACGATCCGCGACCTCAAAAATGAACTTGAAAAGGAGGGTCAGCCATGAATTTCACCTCCCTCCTCTTCCTCCCGCTCTATGCGGTGACCGCCCTTCTCTACCAAAGGCTCGAAAGCCGCGCCCGCATCCTGCTTCTTCTTGCCGCGAGCTGGACCTTCTTCCTCCTTGAGAGCCCGGGCTCGGGCGTCATCCTCTTCTTCGTGACGCTCGTGACCTACGCGGCAGGCCTCCTCCTTGCGCGCTCATCCGGAAAAATGAAAACCCGCCGCCTGATCCTCACCCTTGTCCTCGTGATCACGCTGGGGCTCCTCGGGGTCTTCAAGTACAGCGGCCGCTTTTTCCTGCCTGCGGGGATTTCATTTTACACCTTCCAGGCGCTCTCCTACGTGATCGACGTCTATCGGGGCGATTTCCCCGCGGAGAGGCGCTTTTACCGCTACGCGCTCTACCTCTCCTTCTTCCCGCAGGTCGTGGCCGGCCCGATCGAGCGCCCGAAGGATCTCATGGGGCAGCTCGCCTGTGAGAAACCGGTAAATGCCGGTGATTTCCGGGTCGGCGGGTTCCTCATGCTGCGGGGCTACGCAAAGAAGATCATGATTGCCGATGCGATCGCGCCGGTCTCGGACGCGCTCTTTGCAGACAGCGCCCTGACCGGACCCAAGGTGCTGGCCGCTGCGGTCCTCTTCGGCCTCCAGATCTACGCGGATTTCTCCGGCTACTCCGACATCGCCCTGGGCGCCGCCCGCCTGCTCGGGATCCGCCTGACCGAAAACTTCAAAAATCCCTACCTCGCGGACGGGATCCGGGATTTCTGGCGGAGGTGGCACATCACGCTCTCCCGCTGGCTCCGCGAGTACGTCTACATTCCGCTCGGCGGGAACCGCAAAGGCAGGCTCCGCACGGCGGCCAACACCCTCGCGGTCTTTGCTTTAAGCGGGCTCTGGCATGGGGGAGGGCTTCATTTTCTTTGCTGGGGGCTCGCCCACGGGGTCTTTGTCCTCCTCGAGGATCTGACGCCGAAGAAGGTTCCGGGGCTCTCCGCCCTGCGAAAAGCCGCCACCTTCCTGCTCGTGTCCCTCCTGTGGGTCCTCTTCCGGGCACCCTCGCTCGGCCGGGCCCTCGCGATGTATGCCGCGCTTCTATCCGGCTGGGGATCCGCCCTGCAGACCTTTGCGGTGTGGGTCTCCGCAAACCGTCTGACCTTCGTCCGCCTGCTACCCGCCGTGCCGCTCCTTCTCCTTCTTCGAAGGGAGCCTTCTGCGGGGGACACCGAGCCGGGCATGCGGACACTCTGGGGCGGCTACGCGCTCTTTGCCGCGGTACTGATCGGTTTGTTTTTGAATCTTGCGTCGGGCGGCGCGGCGCCGTTTATCTACTTCACATTTTAGAGCTATGCGCACAAAACGTTTTATTCTTCTCACCACGATCCTGACACTGCTCATCGCAGGCCCCCTGCTCCTCGGAGGGCTCCTTCTGCCTGCGCAGTATCAGGACACCTTCATGGGGGAGCTCCCGTACAAGCTCTCCCGCCTTGAAAATGCACCGGGAAAGCGCATCATCGTGATCGGCGGGAGCGGCATGGCCTTCGCGGTGGACAGCGCCCTCATTGAGCAGGAGTTTCCGGGCTGCACCGCGGTCAACATGGGCATGTACGCGGATCTGGGCGTCAGATTTCTCCTCGATCTTACTGAAAATGAACTGCGCGAAGGCGACATCGTGATCCTCTCCCCCGAGCAGCACACTCAGACTCTCTCCTGTTGGTTCGGAGCCAGAAGCGCCCTTCAGGGGATGGACGGGAATGTTTCCATGCTGAGGCACGTGTCCCGGGAGGACCTCGGGACGCTCATCGGGGCGCTTCCGGGCTTTACGCTGGAGAAGCTCTGTTTTATGTCAACCGGCGATCATCCGGAAGGGGAAGGCATTTACAAGCGGAGCTCCTTCAACGAGTACGGGGACATCGCAAGCCCGCTCGCATCCGCCAACATCATGCCGGGGTATTACGATCCTTCCGTCACGGTCTCCTACGATCCTTCGGTCCTTGAGGATGCCTTCGTGGAGCGCCTGCGCAGTTACGCCGCCCATGCGCACAAAAAAGGAGCAGAAGTATACTGGTACTTCTGCCCCGCAAACCGCCTCGCGGTGGACGCGTCCGCGACCCCGGAGGACTTCTATGATTTTCTTTATGAAACGCTTGATTTTCCGATTCTCGGCGACCCGGCAAATGCGGTCATGGACGAGGCCTGGTTCTTCGACACGGATTTTCATTTGAACCAGAGCGGCCGGACGGTGTTTACGGTGCAGCTCATCCGGGATCTCAAAGCCCAGCTCGGGATCAGCGCGCCGACCGACATTGCGCTCCCGCAGGCGCCCGCGCTTCCGCTCACCGAAGGAAAGGTCCTGACCGCCGGCACCTGGGCCGGGAATACCTCTGTCACGGAGATCACGGTTCCCGCGGACGTGGTCCGGATCGAGGACTACGCGTTCGACGGCTGCACGGGCCTCCGCACGATCCGCCTGCTCTCCGCTGAGCCTTCCCGGGTCCTCGTCGGGGACCACCTCCTCGACGGGTGCGGCGCGGTGCTCGTTGTCCCCGAAGGTTCCCTTACGGCCTACCGGACCGACTACCGGTTCTCCCGGTATGCGGACCGGATCACAGAACACAGATAGGGACGGTTCTCCTCTGCAAAGAACCGTCCCCATCCGCGAAGAACCGTCCCCATCTGCGATATCTTACCTCGAAAACGCCCCCGCACCGCTCGCCACACACCCGCCGTCGCAGATGATGTCCGCCCCGGTCAGGTACCCGAGCTGCTCGTCCGTCAGCATCTCGTAGAGCGCCGCGATCTCCTCCGGCTTCCCGTTCCGCTTGATCGCGTTGAACTTAAGGTAAGTCCCGGCCTCGTCCTTCTCGAGAGCCCCCATCGGGGTCTCGAAGTTGCCCGGGGTGACGCTCAGGACCCTCACGCCCTTCGCACCGAACCTGGCCGCGTCCGTCTTCGCGAACCAGATCACAAAATGCTTGCTCACGCTGTAAGCCACGCCCGTCCTCGTCTTCTTCGGCATCATATTGACGCGGCCCATCATCTTCTTCATGAACTTCTCCCGGTCCGTGCGGGAGAGCGGATAAGCGCCCGTCGGCATGATGAACGCCGGCGTCAGGTAGGCGGACATGCTGCTCGTATCGATGAGGCATCCGCCCGGGGCCATGACCTCGTAAAATGCGTCGTTGATGTTGACCGTCCCGAGCGCATTTCCCGCCATGATCTTCTCCGGGTCGCCCATGTGGGGGCTCAATCCCGCGATGTGGAGCATGACCTTGACCTCTCCGCACTCCGCCGCGTGGCGGGCCAGGGCAAAGCAGCTCTCCCTGTCGGAGACGTCGCAGGGAAACGCTTCCGCCTCCCCGCCTGCCTCTCTGAGCTCATTTACAGCATTTTCCAGCTTGCTCACCGTGCGTCCGCACAGGATCGTGTAGTAACCCTTTTTCGCCATCCGGTGGGCGGTCGCAAGACCCATGCCCGAACCGCCGCCGGTGATGACGCACACTTTTCGTTTCACTTCATTTTCCATCTATAGGTCCTCCGGGGCTTACGCCGCCTGTCTCTGTCTGATCATGGCCGCGCAGCCTGCGATCGCCAGCAGATACGGGGTCTCGAAGCTGTCGTGGATGCCGTAGCGAAGGCCGGTGATGACGCCGATCGCCTGCAGCTTGTTCACGTACTTCGTGCAGCGCTGCTCGAAGGTGTAATTTGCCATCTCCGCGTAATCCTCTTCCGTGAAAATGCCCTCCTCGTCAAGAAGCGATGTGTACTGCAGCATCGTGTCGAGGAAATCCGCCCCGATATGATAGTGGCCGTACGCCTTGAGCACCTCCGCTGCGGACTCGGTGTCCTTCGCATCGTCCATATCCGGACCCATCGTATCGTCGTGGGCCGCCGCGAAAATGTCCTTTATGAGGTCAAACTCTGCCGGGCTCGTCTCGATGCCCATGGCCTTAAGCTTGCGGAAGCAGCTGTAGTAGCTGTGGTCTCTGAAGAGATCGACCAGCGCCAGGCTGTCGCGGCTGAGCTCGATGTGGGCGAAAGCCTTCTCGGCCATCTCGCGGGTGAAGTTTGTGATGCCGGCGAGATCAAGCACAGCTTCGAGGCGGTCTGCATTTTTCGCCTCGGCAACCTCCTGTACAAGGTTTGCATCTGCCATGACGCTTGTAACCTTTTCCGGGATCGTGAGCTCGATGACCGGTGCCTTCGTCTCCTCGGCAGCTTTGACCTTGCCCTTGATGTAGCCTGCCTCCACGAGCCAGCGGGCTTCATCGGTCAGCGTCTCGCTGTAGGGGCGTGTGTGGTAGCCGAGCTCTCTCTCCGCCTTGGAGTAGTCGAAGGAGTTGTTTCTGTCCAGATTGTAGACGGCGAAGTTCGTCATGAGCGGCTTCTCGCCGGTCTTCGCGGCCTTCTTCTCCATGGAAGCGGCCAGACGGTAAGCCATCGCGATCGGCACATAGAAGAGGGGCTGCTTGCAGCCGCACGCGTCGTGGAGTATTTTCGCGACTTCCTTCAGCGTGACTTCCTTGTTGCCCAGGATGTAGCACTCGCCCTTGCGGCCCTTGTCGCAGGCTGCGATCGTGCCGAAGGCCAGGTCTCTGACGTCGCAGAGGTTGAAGCTGCCGCCCATGCCGACCGGCATCTCGCCGTTCATGATCTTGATGATCGTGCCGGTGGTCTCGCTGATCGCGTGGTCGTTCGGGCCGAGGATACCGCTCGGATGTACGACGCAGGCGTTCATGCCTTCCGCTGCCGCATCCAGAACTTTCTGGGTGGCCATGGCCTTGCTGCGGCTGTACCAGCCGACGACCTTGTCGTCATCGTAGGGAACAAACTGATTGACCTCTTTGATCTTCTGGCCCTTCGGAAGTTCCGGGATCGCGCCCGTGCTGGAGACGTAGACGAGCTTTCTCATGCTGTCATGGCTCTTTGCCGCCGCGATGATGTTCTCTGTACCGCCGACGTTGACGGCGATCAGCTTTTCGTTGTAGTCCGGGTTCACCGTGACCATGGATGCGCAGTGGATGCAGATCGTCTCGTATCCTGCCGGAACGTCGAAGAATCTCGAGCAGTCCTCGGCGCTGCAAAGGTCGCCTTCGAAGATCTCAACCCCTTCCGGGATATATTTGACGGCCGGGTCGCCCTTAAGCACGAAGGCCCGGACCTTGTCGCCGCGCTCTATGAGCTGGGAGCAGATGTTGCTGCCGAGGAATCCTGCTGCGCCGGTGAGTAAGTAGATCGTATTCTGGTTCTTCATTTTTATATTCTCCTTTTTTAGAATGAGACCCGCTTTTGCGTGTCCGGTTTTTGTTGTTTTCGATGAACCAAGAATACAGCCCGAAGATAAACGAAAGGTAAATTTTTTCGTTTATGTATTATTTATCTTTGAAAATAAAACCCGCCCGGAGCATGTCACAATCCCCGGGCGGCAATTCATTATTCTTTATTCTACTGTCTTCCAGTCCTTAAGAATCCTCTTCTCCCTGTCAAACGAAACGAGGTGCCTCGCTCGTACCCTGGCTTTCACGAACCGTCCCTGCCATCGTCCTGCTTATTCCGCAAAGTAAAAAATGCAGTCACGGAGAGTGTCAAAGATATAATCGCAATTGCGCAGGCAAACAGCCTGCCGCCATCCGCAGCGGTGAGCACATAACCCAGTGCAGCGAGATAATAAACGGTCTGGATACCTGTAATGATTTTTAAGATCCCGCGATACTTCAGGTAATCGCAGGAGCATACGCACTGTGTGATCCCGAGCGCACCGGTACATAAATACAGCAGTAAAATCAGGTTGTTGTCTGCTGTCCTGATGTTCTGTATAGATCCGATGATCCAGAAGATCCCCAGGCAAACCGTTCGCTTTAATATTCTCCTGGTCTTCATTGGTGCGTACCATCCATATATGAGACATCATACAACGTCCACATCAGCGGCGCTCCCTGCACCAGCGCACTTACTGTCGCTTCCGCTACAAAGGCTCCGTCGGGAATACTAATGATCCAGTTTCCCGACACATTCGTCAGTTGGGACGACGGCCAGGCAGGACTGCTATACGCAGAAACGCTGTCCATATAGTCATACCATAAAGAAACACCATCTGACGGCCAATTATAAGCAATTACATAAGACAAGCCAGTGACAATGCGTTGATAGTTTCCAATATCAGACGCGGTACACCAGCCTTCTGCGGAGCCACCGGAAACCAGAAACGGGATCGTCAACCCACTCACATATACATGCAGTCCTATGCTTCGGAAATATCCGGGCTTAACTTTATTTTCACGGTTCCTGGAATTCAATACGGCGGATAATTCAGGTATCTTTTGTCCAATGTTATTTCCCGCAATGACGGTAAAATTGTGTTTACAATCATTTTCTCGAGAATAAACACTTTGAGTAGTGTCGGATATCTGGATACACATAGAATCATGATATTCAACAATATTGCATAGCAGATTATCCGATCTGCCGGAATAGAAGCCGGCACCGACAAGGTTCATCCCATCGGAAGTATCAATATCAAGTTCTTCCAAAGAAAACGAATAGGCTGTTCCAAGATAATTGAATCCGATATCTCTATGTGAAAAAACCAGATCAGAAACAGTACCCATCATCTCTCCGGAAAATGAATTCAATACATATACTTCATACTTTTGGGTTGTATCCGGGCTATTTGCTCCATTAGCAGGCAGAGTATTCACCAGTAATAATACTAGCAAAAGAAGGCTTCCTATTGCTTTTCTCATTGCTCTCCTCATCTCCTTCTCCTGATAAATATAATCATGGATTTACTCATTGTCAAAAAATACCGAGCCTCTTCTTCCTCATACGACACTCATAGGCATCACCTTCTTCATAAAACGAATCCTTTCAGCACAAATATCTTCTTCCAGCGTTATCAAAATGTTAAGAGCCACTCACGAAAAAGAGCAAAAAACAATATTTATCCCTTCCTGGCCCCCTCCGTGTTCTCACCCTCACGTACCTTCGCGCTTATAATCCCGGCTATATGCAGGACGCCGACCAGAACCGCCCCCGCCGCATAATAGCGATTTATCGGAGTTCCGGCCATGCGAAGTACGCTGTATCCGACAAAAAGGACAACGATTTGTCTTTTTAATTTCCTCTGGTTTATAAGCACTTCTTCCTGTTCAAGCGGGCGTTGTGCAGAGATGAGCGGACCTGCCAGAAACAATTCAAGTGATGCCGCCAAAATGACCGCATCCCAGATAAACCGTTCCGTTATAGTATTTGCGGCTGCCAGCCCGATACAGAATACAGTGACCGACACCAGAAAACATCGACGGGGCGTTTCCGCATGATATCCGCCGCTCATGCGGCGAAGGACCATAAATACAAAGAGCATCACCAGACTTTCCGCCACGCGGTTTGCCGCAGCTGCAATTACAAGGAATGCAGCGACCGGCAGGCACACTACGCCAAGCGAAGCCACCGCATAGCCATATGCCTGTTTCTCGCTCTCTTCAATACAGCCCTCCGCTGCGAGCCAGTTGGTCAGCCTTTCGCGCATTTCAGATTGCCGGGCTTATATTTCTTTAACTCTCGAGGCATTTCATGCTCATACGCCGCAATGCTGGAGGTCGCACATGCCTCGCTTTCCAGATACTTTTTCAGAGCTTTTTTCACATAGACTGCCGCCGGAATTCCTGCACCTTTATTCTAACATTTCCTGTTTTAGAAATCTCTGCTTTGGAATGAACGGTCAAAAAACGGCCGTTTTTGGTCATTTTCGCCTGTTTTAACGGTTTTTCCTCTGTCTGAAAGAAAATTTCTTTCCAAAAGATTCAAACTGATACAGAACTGTTCTGTCATGCTTTGTTCCATCATTCCCAACCTTTTGATATTGTCCTGACAGAGGGGTATATGATATGAATATAGATAATAAAATCATTGGTTCACGCATACGAAACAGAAGAAAAGCTCTTCATATGACACAGGCACAGCTCGCAGAGGCCGTAGGAGTCTCAAATAATCATATTTCTTCTGTAGAAATAGGTAAAGTTCTGCCAAGCCTGACTCTGACAATAAAAATCAGCCATGCTTTGAACACTTCCATTGACTACCTCGCTGTCGGCAGTGTAATCTCTGATAATTCTATCCGTTATTTTGTGGAGGGTATTGACCGCATTCCCAAAAGCGAACTGACAATCCTAAAGCGTATCATAGATGTTTTTATTGAGTCCGCAGGGCAGATCGGTCGTGAAGAGAATTAGTCCTTATATTCCCGAAAAGTCCTTTATCCCCAAAAAAATATCGCCCGGGACGTAAGCCCCGAGCGATTCTTCTTTATTCTTTACTCTATTGTCTTCCAGTCCTTAAGGATCCTCTTCTCACTGTCAAATGAAACCCCGACTCTGATGAGCCTCCGGCTGTCCGCCGCATAGGGGGCGGCGTAGCCCTTCTCCTCGATCTGGGCGAGAGCCTCGTCGGCGGTGCCGTCGCGTTTAAACTCGAAGAGATACACGTAATCCCGGACCTCCGCCACACAGTCCGCCCGGCCCCGGGCGCTGTGGACCTCCGCATGGACATACTGTCCCAGAAGCGTAAAGACAAGATAAATAACCGTCTGGAAATCATGCTCGAACGGTACATCCTTCGTCGTGTAGGGGATGCTCGCAAACAGGGCGGTAAAGGCGTCGCGGAGGCTCTCCGTGTCACCCCGCATAAGGTAGCGTCGGATGGAAGAGATATCCTTCCCGGACCTTGTCGTCGTGACAGGCGCGTACTCCGGCATAAGGCTCCGAAGGAATCCGTACTTGACCTCCTCATTCGGGAAGCCCAGAACATATTCTCCAAACTCGGGCTCGTAATCCGCAATCGTAAGATATCCTGTCTGGTAGAGCAATGGGACCGGATCCGGATTGTCGGCCCGGTAGTCGGAGAGATCCTGCCCTGTCGCGGTGAGGGTCCTGTCAGAGAGGGAAGCTACATCAAAACCGATTTCACGGAGTTTCCTCACGAGGAATGTCGGTGTGCCTGTCTCGAACCAGTAATAGTCCACTTTTCCTTTCTTAAGCGCACAAAGAAGGCTGAACGGGTTGTAAACACCCTTGCTGCCTTGCGCAAAATGGTACCCGTCATAATTCTTTTTCAGGAGTCCGCGACACTCTTCCTCACCTATACTGAGTTTTTCCGCCAGAAATGAGATTTCCGGAGCAAGCTCCTCCTCTATTTCTTCTTCTGTGAGTCCGCAGATTGCGGCAAACTCATCATCGAATGAAATGTCATAAAGCTGGTTCAGGTCGCTGAAAATGCTCACCTTGCTGAACTTCGTCACCCCGGTGATAAACACGAACCGGATGTAATCATCATAGCTCTTTAAGGTGCTGAAAAATCCTTTGAAGACCGCTTTGTTGTGCTCCTCAAGTTCCGGGTCCTTCATCACCTCAAGGAGCGGCTTGTCGTACTCGTCCACGAGGATAACCACCCGGCGGCCGGTCCTGTCTACGGCCCGCCGTATGATGCTGCGAAAGCGCTCCGAGAGCAGCGCTTCCGGATCCTCGCAGCCGTACACCTTCTCCCACTCCTTTATATGGTCTTCCAGCACATCCTCGAGGATACCGTTCTCCTGATAACTATCCTTGTTAAAATCAAAATAGAAAACCGGATACGGCCGCCACGCATCCTCATCTCCCTCCACAAGCCGCTCGATTGCGAGCCCCTTAAAGAGCTCCTTTTTCCCCTCAAAGTAGGCCCTCATGGTGGATAAGAGCAGGCTCTTCCCAAAGCGCCGCGGGCGCGATAAAAAATACTGCCGGCTCCCCTGAGTCAGCTTATAGATATATTCCGTTTTGTCAACGTACACAAACCCGTCGCCTCGAAGACTCGGGAAGCCCTGCACGCCGATCGGGAGCTTACGCAAACCGTTTCCGTTCATTTTCCGCCTCCGTAAAATGTAACTATTCATCACCCCACGAAAACGTATGGTTTGCAGGGCGAAACGCTTGCGTTTCGAACAAAAGCCATGCGCTTTCGTGGGGCGGGCAAGGCGCAAAGCGCCTATGACCGCCCTCATGAAGCGGTCGCTTCTGCGGCCGCGAATGGGGGTGATGATCAGTTATGTAATCTTCTATCAGTTTAGGCGAAAATGCGGCGGACTTCAAGTGCTTTACAGGCAAATTGCTGCCTGCCGGTCAAAAACGGCCGTTTTTGGTCATTTCAGCCTTGACAAGGTTCTTTTCCCGCCACACAATATACCTATATTCCTCCCGAAAGGACCTGCCATGCGTATCTTTCTGTGCGATGATGACAAACGTATAACCGCAGAACTTGAAAACTGTCTCCTTTCCTACTTCGGAGACCGGCACCTGCCCGCCCCCGAGATACGCTCTTTCAACGACGCCGGCTCCCTCCTTGCCGAAGGCAGCCAGCCGGACATCGCCTTCCTCGACATCGAAATGCCCGGCATGAGCGGCATCGAAGCCGGCAGACTCCTTTCCGAAAGAGAGCCCCGCCCCCTCATCATCATCCTCACCTCCTACATCGAATACCTCGACGATGCGATGCGCTTCCACGTCTTCCGCTACCTGACAAAGCCTGTCGACAGGAGACGGCTTGAGCGGAACCTTTCCGATGCCCTCGCCGCCATTGAATCCGAAAGCCGCGAAACCGCCATTGAGACGAAGGCCGGAGTGCGGAAAGTAAGGACCGCCGATATTCTCTTTATCGAGAGCCTCGGAAAATCTGTCACGGTTCACCTGGAAAATGAAGACATCGACTCCCTCCGGAAGCTGGACGGCTGGGAGATTGCCCTCGCCGGCCTCCCTTTTGTCCGCACCCACAAGAGCTTCCTTGTGAATCTTCAGCACGTCGTCGAAATTACACGGGACACCGTTTATCTGGATAAAGGCGGCCGTTCTGCCTATCTGTCCCGCCGAAACTACGCACAGGTCAGGAACCGCTACCTGCGCTTCCTTGAAAGCACGAGGTGACCCATGGAGACCACTGTCATTTCCCTGCTCATCCACATCACGGAGGTCCTCATCCTGTGGTACTACTGCCGCAGGGTCTTCCCCCGCCCTGAGAGGAAGTCCAGGTACCTCGCCTTTCTGCTTTATCTCCTTCCCTTTGCCGTTTTTTACATGGGAAACACGCTCGCAAACTTTTCGGCGATGTTCCTTGCAACGGCAGCCATCATCGCCCTTGCCTTCCGCCCGGCAGCACCCGAGGTGGTCTTCCATTCGCTCCTCCTGACCGGTGTGAGCGGCCTTTCCGAACTCATCATTGCCAGCCTGATCCCGCGCTTTGGGTTTACATACTATGACCCCGGCCAGTATACGGGGAACCTTGCGCTCCTCGCTGCCCTGAGCCATTTCCTCACATTCATCATCGTGCATATCCTGTCCCGTGTTTTCGGGAAACACGTAAGGGACAGCCGCCGCGTCCTGCCCTTTACAGCGGTCCTCCTCACCGTTCTGCCCCTTATATCCGCCGTCATCATGATGACGCTGGTCGCGATCGTCTACACCACGCCGCTTACGGCCTGGCAGGAGAGACTTGTTGCGCTTTCGTGCCTTCTCCTCATTTTCATGAATGTCCTGACCGCGTCCCTCTTTACGTATATCGGGGAGAAGAACACCGAATACACGGACATGGAGCTCCGGCTCCAGCACGAGCAGGACCTCGCAGACTACTACCGCATGCTCGTCAAAAATGACAGCGACCAGCGCCTCCTGATTCATGACCTCAAGCATCACCTTACGGCGATCGCCTCCCTTTCGGAAAATGAAAACACCGCCGCTGCCTACGCAAAAGACCTCCTGGCTTCTCCGGCTCTCTCGGTGCCCCGCCGCCTTAGCGACAATGATTTCCTGAATGCGATGCTCCTCCGCTATATGAACCGGGCCCGGGAGGAAGGAGTCTTCTTCTATACGGACCTTCGCGCCGGTGCCCTCGATTTCCTCTCGGACACGGAGCTGGCTGCACTCGTCGGGAATCTCCTGGACAACGCCTTCGAGGCTGCCGCCGGGCTTCCCTCACCGACCGTCGAGTTCACGGCCCAGCGGCGTGAGAGTACGCCTTACACCCTCGTGACTCTCGAAAACAGCTGTTCCGCACCTCCCACGGAAACGGAGAACGGCCTTCTGCGGTCGACAAAAAAAGCCCCCGGCCGCCACGGGCTGGGGCTTGCAAGCGTGCGCCGGATCGCAGAGGCACACGGAGGGGATGTGACGCATTGGTATGATGAGGAGGAGCGGCTCTTCCATACGGCAGTGCTTCTCAGGGACTCATGAACCTCCGGCTGTCCGCCTCCGCACAATTTTCTACACGAAAAGCCCCTTCCGTTGTATAATGCAAATAATACAAAACATAAAAAATCTGACAGATAAAAGGAAGGATGAACGCATGCTCAAAATCCTCGTCGCCGAAGACGACCCCTCCACCAGCAAACTTTTATGCGCTATTTTAAAATTGAACGGCTATGACCCGGTCTCTGCCCGCGACGGCGAGGAGGCTCTCGAAATCATGGACCACCAGCACATCGATCTCATGATCTCCGACGTCATGATGCCGAAGATGGACGGCTTTGAACTCACAAAGGTCATCCGTGAGAGCGGCAGCATGCTGCCCATCATCATGCTCACCGCCAAAGCCCTGCCCGAGGACAAACGCACGGGCTTCCTGGTCGGCACCGACGACTACATGGTCAAGCCCCCGGACCGCCAGGAGCTGATCCTCCGCATCAAGGCCCTCCTTCGGCGGGCCAGGATCGTCGATGAGCACAAGATCACGATCGGGGAGGTCGTCCTCGACTACGACACCCACACGGTCAGGAGGGGCTATGACGCCCAGGTCCTCCCGCCCAAGGAGTTCAATCTCCTCTATAAGCTCCTCGCCTACCCGGAGCGCACGTTCACGCGCCTCGAGCTCCTCGACGAGATCTGGGGCATGGACAGCGAGAGCGACGAGAAGACGGTCAACGTCCACATCAACCGCCTGCGCACCCGCTTTATGGACTGGCCCGAATTTGAGATCCAGACGATCCGGGGAATGGGCTACCGGGCGTTGAGAAAGGTCTGACCATGAAGAAAACATTTCGAAAAATAAAAGACGTCTTCAGCACCCTGAGCCTCACGGTCCTGTTCACCCTGAATCTTTTCTTCATTGTATTTCTGTTTCTGGCCTTCGTGACCCTCCTCGTCTACTTCGGTGTAGACGGAGGCTTCCTGGTCACGGACGGGCATGTGACCATCGGCGGTGCCCTGACCATGATTTATGCGGTCTGCATTTTCATAGCCTTAAGCATCGTCATCATGATTCGCATGGTCTTCATCGGCCCGATCCGGAAGATCATGGCTGCCATGGGCAGGCTCGCCAAAGGCGAATTTTCCGTCAGGATCGATATGAGCAATGAGGCCTACTGCCCGCGCGAGATCCGGGAGTTCGCCGAGAGCTTCAACAAGGCCGCCGAGGAGCTCTCCGGCACGGAGATCCTGCGCAAGGACTTCATCAACAACTTCTCCCACGAGTTCAAGACCCCGATCGTGAGCATCAGCGGCTTCGCCGACCTCCTTCTGGACGTTGACCTGACGCCCGAGGACCAGAAGGAGTACCTGACCATCATCCGGGACGAGAGCAAACGCCTCGCGGAGCTCTCCACCAATATCCTCACGCTGAACCGCATCGAGAGCCAGGCGATCCTCCGCGACACGGAAAATATCCGCCTGGGCGAGCAGATCCGCCAGAGCGTGCTCTTAACAGAGCAGAAATGGCGGGATAAAAACCTCGATTTCGAGGCTGACATCGAGGACGTGGAGTATCTGGGAAATGAAGCCCTCCTGAAAGAAGTCTGGCTCAACATCCTCGACAACGCGGCCAAGTTCAGCCCGGAAGGCGAGGTCGTGAGTGTCACGCTGCACAAAAAGGGCGGCGAGATTATCGCCGCCGTGACGGACCACGGTCCCGGAATGGATGAGAAGACCAAATCCCACATCTTCGAGCAGTTTTACCAGGGAGACACCAGCCACAGGTCCCAGGGGAACGGACTCGGGCTTGCCATGGTTCGCAAGATCGTGGAGCTGCACGGCGGGAAGGTTTCCGTGGACAGCTCGCCGGGGAATGGCAGTTCCTTTACCGTTATATTATAAGAAAAGCCCGGGGACGGTTCCTGCTTCTCCGGGACGGTTCTCAGAAGATTGCTCCGCAATCCTCAAGAACCGTCCCCGGAGAACCTGGGAACCGTCCCGGGCTTTCATTTTCCCCTCACATCACTTTATGCTCGTTCCTCCACTGGGCCGGCGGCACCCCGACGATCTGCTTGAACCTCTCGGCGAAGAAGCTCCTCGCGCCGAACCCCAGCCGGTCCGAGATCTCCTGAATCGAAAGTTCCGTGGTCGCCATATCATATGCCGGTGCGTTCTCTTTATTTCAGTGTATAAGCCTCTCCGGGTACAAGCACCTTGAGGCGCTCCGGGTTCACGATCGCCTGCTCGAGCTTTGCCGGATCGCCGTTGAAGGTCGTCCAGTCCGGCGCATCCACGCTGCCCCAGTGGATCGGGATCAGCACGGCGTTCGGGTAGGTGCTGCAGAGCTTCACCGCACCCTCAAACCCGATGTGCCAGCTATTGTCCGAGAAATCCAGCAGGATCACGTCCGGCTCCTCATAGGTGAGCTGCTCCTCAAGGAGTCTCGAGTCGCCCGGCATCCAGATTTTTCCGTCCGGCGTGTCCATGTAAAAACCGCAGTAGTCTTCCCGCTTCCACTCGCGGTACTGCCATTTTCTGCTGTCGTTCTGCCAGTTGTGCCAGGCCGGCGTGAGGCGCACACGGACGGGACCCACGTCGAATTCATCTCCGATGTCGTGACCGACGCCCGGGATGTCATTTTCCCGCATCACCTCGGCCACATACTGCGTCGTGTGGTACTCTTTTGTCACGGCTTTCGTGTCCCTGATGGTCGGGAGGGAAAAATGGTCATTGTCGATGTGGGTCACGAGGAACCCGTCGATCCTCACCACATCCTCCGGTTTGATCGGCGGGTCGTAGGTGAGCGGCATGTCGAACCCCTCGAGCACCGGGTCGATCATGATGACCGTGCCCCGGGCGTTGATCATGGCCGCACCGCCCGAGAGCCAGCGCACCTCGGTGCCGTCGATCTTGTCAAATGCCTCCCTCGGAATGGATTCCACATGGTTCGGTATTGCCTGTCCTTTTTCGTTCATGATCGTGTTCATAAGCGCACCTCCTGAATGTCCTGCTGCTTGTCTCTTATATCCTCCACGCGATCCGGTCCCGTCTCGCGATGAATTCAGTGCCCTCCCGGGAAATGCCGGAAACCCCTGCAAACCCGCGTCCCTCATAGAAGAGAGCCCTCTCCTCAAACGGTCCGTAGCTGATGATGATCGTATCGCCCTCGATCCGCCATGTACCCTGGATGCAGCCGGCCTCATAGCAGCCGTCCTCCCGGAGCAGCATCGGCGTTGCCGTCGAGATCCCCTGCGGATACTCCACCCGGAAGTTGATCCGCTGGTAGACGCCCGCGGCTGCCTTCCTCGTGAGCGCATCGCCGGTCACCCGGTCAAGCGCGCCGTCCGTCTCCTCCATGGTATAGGCAGACGCGACCGGCCAGCCCTCCTCGTTCCAGAAGATCTGGCGGATCTGCATTTCCGAAGGACCCGCATCCTGATTGAAACGCTTCTCACGTATATGATACACGATGTAGGACCTGCCGTCCACATCCATGAGCACCGAATTGTGTCCGGGCGCCATGTAGGCCTTGCCCTCGTTCCAGGTGTAGCCCGCCATGAATTTCATCACGATCTTACTCGATACATCTATTTCTTATATCAGCGCCTCCTTCATCCACTTCCCCCGGTAGAGGCGGATGAGGAAGATGATCCCCCGGAAGCACAGCTCCGCCGCCATGGCGATCCAGTAGCCGGAAAGTCCCAGGCGCGGCACGAGGAAGATCGCCGGAACGATCCGGACGCACCACATGCTGACAAGATTCATGATGCTGGGCCTCAAGGTGTCGCCCGCTCCGCGGAAGACGCCCGCGCAGCAGATGGAAGCCCCGTAGAGAGGCTCCGCGATGAGCTCAAGGCGGAGCACCTGAGTCCCGAGCTCCGCCGCCTCGTGGCTCACGGTGAGCAGGGAGAACACATACGGTGCCAGAACGTACATGATGCAGCCCGTGAGCGCCATGAGGATCATGCCGAGGTACACGGAGACCCGCGAGAAGCTCTTTGTGAGGTCCCGCCTGCCGGCCCCGATCGTCTGGCCGGTGATCGCCGTCGCGGCCGCCCCGATGCCGTAGCCCGGCATGTAGCAGAGGCTCTCCGCTGTGATGGCCAGAGAGTTGGCGGCGATCGCGACGGTGCCGAGCCCCGCCACGATCTTCGTGCCTGCCACATAGGCCCCGCACATGAAGGTCTGGTCCAGGGACATCGGGACGGCGATCTTCAGGGCGTTTAAGACTGTCCTCTGGTTCCAGCGCCAGCTGCCTTTATTTTTGAGGGAGATCTTTTTATTTCTCACAGCCAGGAAATAAAAAGCCGTCAGGGAGACAATCATCTCGGACAGGGTGCTGGCCGCTCCCGCGCCGACCACGCCGAGGCCCGCCCCGGGAAGCAGAAGCTCAAAACCCAGAATCTCCGCGCTTCTCGTCGGAAAGATCATCAGCATATTTAAAAAGACGTTCAGCACGCAGGTCATGGAGGAAAGGATCGACGGCGTCTTCATGTCCCCGGTGCTCTGCATCATGCCGTTTGAGAGCTGCCTAAGGAGCATAAACGGGATCGACAGGCAGTAAATTCGGAAATAGGCGGTCGAATCCGCCAGGATCTCCTCGTCCGCCCCGAGCCAGACCGGTACATGGCCGGAGATGGAGAGGCAGACCGCACCGACAAGGATTCCTACGGTTAGCACGGCCTTGAGCCCCTGCCGGAGAACATCCTCCGCAGCCTGATTTCTTCCCGCCCCGATCAGCTGCGCTCCCTGCACATAGAATCCGGCAGCCGTGCCGATGCAGCAGCCCCCGATCAGCCATGTCGTGGAGGAGATGATGCCGATGGAGGCGGTCGCGCCGGCTCCGAGGCTCCCCACCATGGCCGCGTCGATGTACTGCATTGCGATCGTCGTGAGCTGCGCCAGGATGGCGGGCAGGCTGAGGCCCAGGATCAGGCGAATCTTCTCTGTACTCTTCACATGCTGTCTTTTAAGAACCGTATCGAGGTTTATATTTCCCATCTTCACCATCGGCCGCCTCTCTCCTTTTTCATACAGATTCCAAGTATAACATAACCGGAACCGATTTCGACCCCCATTTAAAATAATTACATGCACTTTTATGCACCGTTCATGAAGCGGGCTCTTGTTTGTGTTGACTAACTATGCCGGTAAATAAGATAATCAACTTGTAACAAAATAACAAAAATAACCGTCAACCATTCAATTTAATGAAAGGAGTTCCGAATAATGAAATACAAATGCACAGTATGCGGACACATTTACGATGAGGAGAAGACAGGCGTCAAGTTTGCAGACCTTCCGGAAGACTGGAAGTGCCCAATCTGCAAGCAGCCGAAATCCAAATTTGAGCCGGTCGAAGAGAACGCCGAGCTGACCTGGGCTTCCGAGCACAAAGTCGGCATCGCCTCCGACCTCGACGAGGAAATGAAGAACTTCCTCCGCGCTGAGTTCGCGGGCGAGTGCTCCGAAGTCGGCATGTATCTGGCAATGTCCAGAGCCGCCATCCGCCAGGGCTATCCGGAAGTCGGCGCTTTCTATCGCCAGGCTGCCTTCGAGGAGGCTGACCACGCTGCCCGCTATGCCGAGATGCTCGGTGAGGTCGTCTCCGCTTCCACCAAGGAGAACCTCGAGGTTCGCGTTGCGGCTGAAAACGGCGCATGCGCAGGCAAGACCGCCTTCGCGAAGAAGTGCAAGGAGATGGGTCTTGACGCTCTCCATGACAGCATCCACGAGATGGCCCGCGACGAGGCCCGCCACGGCCAGGGCTTCAAGGGTCTTCTGGACAGATATTTCAAATAATTCCCTGCCTATATGAAAAAACCCCGCCGGATCCTGCCGATCCTGCGGGGTTTTACTTAGCCGTCCCGTCTCTGGTATTTCCTGCGGTACTCCCCGAGAGTCATGCCGGTCTCCCGCCGGAACTGCTCACCCAGATGACTCTGGGAGGAAAATCCCAGGTAGTGGGCAATCTCAAGATAAGAGTATTCGGAGTAGGTCAGCATGTTTTTGACCAGCCTTATCTTCTCCCGCCGTATATACTGGGAGATCGTAAGGCCCGTCTCCCGATGAAACAGGGTGGATAGATACCTGGGGTTCAGACTCAGAGCGTCCGCGACCTCCTCCGTGCCGAGTTTATCGTGCAGATGCCGGTAGATATAATCCTTAGCGTGGGAGACATGTTCATTTTCCGAATACAGACGGGCCTTATCGTCCCTGCCTTCATCCGCCTCGACATCCTTCGAAGCATTTTCCTCCTTTTTCTCCGTCAGATCACGGACAAGCCCCGCCAGATGGTACTCTGCGCCCCTGCAGAGCCTTGAGACGACCAGCGGCTGCCGGCATCTCTCCAGCTCACTGATATAGACGTCACTGATTGCAAAGGCCAGTTCCGGGGACAGTCCGCCCCGGATGGCTGCCCGGGAAGCCAGTGTGATCACCACGATGCATATGTTTTTCACATTCCGCAGACTATCCTCCTCATTGAGCACACCGAGTTCCCCGGCATATTCCTCCAGGATGCTCTGTTCAAGTGCCCGCACGTCTCCCCGCCTGACAGCCTCCGTCTCCCTGAGTTCCTGATCATACGGGTTGTGCCGCAGCTGGTTCTCGCGGATCTCAAACATTCTGGCTGCCACCTTCTCGTTCATTTTCCGGCGTTTAAGTTCCGGCAGGCAGTCCGCCTCGGTGAGCCGGCTGTTCTGTTTTACCCAATCACTGTTTATTCCCTTCATACGGCGAATCCTCTGCAAGGCGGCAGGATCACTCCCGCCGCCTCGAATGCAAAACTATTCTGTTCAGTTCTTCGATCCTGCCCAGCGGCCGTTCTCCAGATCTTCCACCACCTTGCCGTAGTGCTTATCGAGATCGAAGAGCAGCAGGCAGACAAGACCGATGACGCAGGTAATGAGCGGTACCCAGATGCAGGCAACGTTGATCGACGCAATCGCGGAAGCGGACGTCGGATCCGCATCGAAACCGCCTGCGGAAAGGATCCAGCCGAGCGCAGCCGTTCCGAGGCCCGAACCGATCTTCATGGTGAAGGATGAGGCTGCATTGCCCATGCCGGTCGCCTGCACGCCGGTCTTCCACTGGCCGTAAGTAATCGCGTCCTGCAGCATACCGAACATCGTGGCGGCGCCGCAGCCGAATCCGAGTCCCTTGATAATGTTGGCGGCAAAGACGATACCGACATTCTGTCCGGCCATAAAGGTCAGAAGGAAACCGACCGCGGAGATCGCCATGCCGAGAAAACCTGTCCAGCGCTTGGAGACCTTCATCATGATGATCGGCGTCACGAACATGATGCCCATCTGCGCGAGGGAGAGCGCGTTTGCAAGGCCGGAGTAGGCCCCTTCATTTCCGAGCACATACTGTGCAAAATAATAGTTGCTCCCGAAGAAGGTCGACATCATGAAATACAGGGCAAACAGGAAAATGACCATCAGGATCCAGTACTTATTCCTGAGCAGAGACTTCAGGGCTTCCATGACGGAGGGACCCTGTGCTTTGCCGGCCTTGTCCGACTCGGAGGCATTGTCCACGACACGCTCCCGCGTAAAGAAGAATGTCAGGAGGTTCAGTACAACGAATGCGATCATCAGGACGATCATGGCCATGGTCCAGCCGAACTGGGAGGTGTCACTGCCGCCGAAAGCCGCGACCAGCTTCATGACAACGGTGTTGACCGTCATGGTTCCGAAAGTTGCGAGCAGCATGCGGAAGTTGCCCAGAAGGCCGCGCTCGTACTGGTTCGTGGTCATGAGACCCTGCAGAGTGGCGTAAGGCACGTTCAGCGCGGTGTAGAAGATCGTGGACACCAGGTTGTATGTCAGGAAAATGTACGCAATCTGAAGCGTTCCGGTCAAGCCTGCGGGCACCGTGAACATCAGGACCGTGCATATTGCAAGCGGGATGCTGGCGCGGATCAGCCATGGGCGGGCCTTTCCGTATCTGGACTTTGTCCTGTCGACGATGCGGCCCATGAAAAGGTCGGACACGCCGTCAAAGATCTTGGAGATCGCCATGACCGAGGCGGCCGTCGCCGAGGGAACGCCTACCACCGATACATAGTATACCAGAAGAAACGCCGAGATTGAAGAGTAAACGAGGTTGCCGGCGTAATCGCCGATACCGTAGGCGATGCGTTCGAGCCAGGAAAGTTTTGCGTTTGGATCCATTGCTTTTGTATTCATTTTCTATCTCCTTTTATACATTCGGAAACCATTTAAGGTCATGGCACTTGCCGAGATCCCAGGAATCCCAGCCGATCCAGTTCGGTTCATTTACAGTATCAAGAAGCAGCTTGTAGCTCCAGTAGAACCAGCCCGAGCCGTTCTGCCAGGCGTTCAGCGTCGCGTTGGCGATCGTCTGATAGATCACTCTCTTCTGCTCCGGCGAGAAGGTTTCTTTATTGTCCGAAAAATCAAGCCCGTTCAGGCTGGTCTGGCCGCCCTTCGTGTCAACGCCCACGGCGTAGGAGTTGAAGACGCACCACTCGCCCACGATCACAGGGACATAAGCCTGAACCTCCTTGATGTCCTTCGCCCAGGTTCCCTCGATGTAATTGATATAGCCGGTCAGAGTCTGCGGGCATCCGTACGCCTCCGCCACCATCAGGTACTGGTGGGTGTCCAGGATCACGCGGTCCTTATACACCTCCTGCGTGAGGAACTCCTTCCAGTCCTTTAAGCGGAAAGCGTCGTGGAAAACGACGTACTGGCCTTCTGCAAGGTGCGGGGCGATTCGGTCGAACGCCTTCGCGTAGAAATCCCGCAGAAACTCAAGCGTGTTGGGCTTCGACCCCGCCGCGAGCTCCGGATCCACCGGCTTGTAGCGGTTCGGCACATCCATGGTCGTCCACATCGGATCCGTGATCGGCTCATTGATCGGCGTGATCCCGAAGAGCCCTTTTCTCCCCTCGTAGCGGACGGCGAGCTTCTCCAGAACGTTCAGGACGAAGTCCACTTCCTCCGGGGTCTGGCTCCACTTGCAGACGCCGCAGATGCCGCCGTTGTCAAACCCGTTCTGGGAGAGCGGTGCCGTGTGCAGGTCAATGAGGATCTTCAGCCCGTATTTTTCAGCCCAGGCAAACGCGTTGTCCAGATACTCGATGCAGCCGATAAAAGGCGGCCGGTCTCCGAAAATGAAATACGGCACCGGGATCCGCACATGGGTCAGGCCGATGGACGCAATTTTCGCGAAATCACGCTCCGTGATGTACTCGCTGCGGTGGATCAGCATTCTGGCTTCATACACTTCCTTTGACAGCTGGGTCGGCAGGTAATATTCGTCCTCCGCCGTCGTGCCGTCAAAGAGGTGCGGGCTCATCCACTTTTCAAGAACCAGCCAGTTTCCGAGGTTGACTCCCTTGATGAACATTGTTTTCTCCTCCTCATGATGATTGTGTTGTTTAATGCTGAAATAAATATAATAAAAAAACTCTCCCGAAACTATCAGGAGAGTCAGCTTTATATCAGATTTTTCAGAAGTTGGATTCCGGGCGGTCACTTTCCGTCCGGGAAGCTGGTAAAGGCATTCTTTTCCAGTTCCGGATACCCGTACTTCTCTTTCGCGTCGGCAAAAGCCCTGATCATAAAGCTCATGCTTCTTGCAAGGTTCCGCATGGTCTGCAAACCTTCAAGGTCCTTCTTCACATCCTCCGCCGTGAAGCCGTGCACCTGGTTCCAGTAGGTCGAGGAGGCCACCGGCATGCTGCTGATCGTAAAATACTTGTTCAGCACATCAAAGCTGGCCGAATTTCCGCCCCGCCTGCAGCTGACGACGGAGGCTCCCACCTTCATGTGCTTGGAAAATGAAGTGCTGTAGAAGAGCCTGTCGAGGAAGGACAGGAGATTGCCGTTCGGAGACCCGTAGTAGACCGGGCTCCCGATGACAAGGCCGTCCGCCGTCTCGAATTTCGGGGCCACCTCGTTTACAAGGTCGTCAAAGACGCATTTTCCGTTTTTTCCGCAGGTGCCGCAGGCGATGCAGCCCCGGATATTCTTCGTCCCGACCTGAATCAGTTCGGTCTCGATGCCTTCCGCCTCGAAGACTTTGATCATCTCCAGAAGAGCGGTAGCGGTGCAGCCGTGTGTGTGGGGGCTGCCGTTCAGCAGGATAACTTTGCTCATAATGCTTCCTTTCTGCCTTTGCGTATTTCATCGTACTCATTCAAGTATAGCAGTGTGCGGCAGTTTTTTCAATGTCGGCGGGCCAAAAGGCCCGCTTTATGAGCTTCAATCCGACGCCTTAAAATTATACACCGGCTTAAGAACATCAATGATATCCACCGCATCCCGGATCACATCGATGATGTCGCCTAAGGCCTTGTAGGCCATGGGCGCCTCATCGAGCGTCCGCTCGTTGACGGAGGTGGTGTAGACCCCCTTCATCGTCTCGCGGTACTCCTCCATGCTGAGAGTGTTCTTCGCAGCCGTTCTCGACATGATCCGCCCGGCCCCGTGAGGTGCGGAATAGTTCCACTCCGGATTTCCCTTGCCGACAGCCAGGACGGACCCGTCCCGCATGTTGATCGGGATGAGCACCTTCTCGCCCGCGTGCGCGGCGATCGCGCCTTTCCGGAGGATCATCTCCTCCGTGTCGATGTAGTTGTGAATGGTGTGGAAGGCTTCCACGGCAGTAAGGTTGGCCCTTGTGAGAAGGATCTCCGCCATCTTCTCGCGGTTTCTCCTCGCGAAGGCCTGGCAGATCTCCACGTCGTGCAGGTAATCATCAAGGTACTTCCCCTCCAGCCAGCAGAGATCTGCCGGCACCGAGGGCTCCTCGTTCTCCCGGTCCCACTTGAGCTGCGCTAAAGCCGCCTGGATCTCGGACCGCCTTCCCTCCGCCTTGTAGGTGCGGATGATCTCATCCCTCTTCTCAAGATAGCTGCCGATTCCCCGGTTCAGGTCCACCGCGAGCTGCTGGTAGAGCTCCGCCACCTGCTTGCCCAGATTCCGGCTTCCGGAATGGATCACCAGATAGTTCGTCCCGTCGGCCGCTCTGTCGACCTCTATAAAATGATTCCCCCCTCCAAGGGTCCCCAGGCTCCTGCCGAGCCTCACCGTCTCCCGAAGCTGCCTGTAGCAGCGAAGGCCGGTCAGGTCAAAGCGCTCGAGCCTTCCGTCCCAGACATGGTATCCGGAGGGGATAAAGTGGGCCGCCTCATCGAGCTTCTCAAAGTCGATCTCCTTCTCGGCGAGCCTCACAGTGTACATCCCGCAGCCGATATCCACGCCGACCACATTCGGGACGGCCCTGCCCTCGATCGTCATGGTCGTGCCGATGGTGCAGCCCTTCCCGGCGTGGACATCCGGCATGATCCTTATCCTGCTTCCCTCGGTCATCGGGTAGTCGCACATCCGGCGGATCTGCTCGATGGCCTCGTCCTCCACCACCTTTGCGTAGCAGACGGCGGTGTTCATTTTCCCTCTTATCTCCAACATACGATCACTTCCTTTCATGTGCCTATCGTAGCAGGAGAACGTCCCCTTTTCACGGAAAAAAAGTTGCGAACCCGTCAGGATCCGCAGCTTTCGAACCGTTTCTGCATGCTAAGGCGCTCTTTGATCAGGGAAATGAAAGACTCGGGCGATGTAACCCGCACCCTGGGTCCGAACTGCAGCACCCGGATCAGGATCTCCGTCTCATCGTCCTTCCGGTAGCGGAGGGAGATCCGATAGTGCATATCATCCAGCTTCTCCGTCTCCTTCTCGAGGTCGGAAAAATGGATCATCGCCCGCTCGAGAGCATTTCTCTCATCGACAAGCGTGAGGACGACCGTCTCCTTCTCCGCCGGCCTCGGCTCTCTGCCGGCAGGCATCTCCGCGAGCGATACAGCCTGCACACTGGCCATCCGGATCACGTAGGGAGTCCCCATTTTCGAGTGCGCGATGAGCCTCATCTTGTCATCCTTGGCGGAGTACTCGATCTTCTCCGGGATATAGATCTGATCGTGCCGGGCGCTCTTTCCGCGGAAGCGGATCCTGAGGGCCCGCCCCTCTTTAAGCGCAAGGAGCACCAGCCGGAAGTGCTCCCTGTAGAGAGCATCCTCGTAGGGGTCTCCGTCCGAGTACCGGTCAAACCGGACAAAGAAGTCCCGTTCAAAGAGCGGTGTGACGCCCTCAAGGTCCCCGACCGGCGGGTCAAAAAGCCGGATGCGCGGGTCCTCGCACACCGCCTTCAGCCACTGTTTTTCAAGGTCCGTGAGCGGCATGGTCGGGACATGGCGGACCGGCGTCGTATAGTCCTCCCGGAGGAAGGGCCATTTTCCTTTTTTGAGCGCGTTCGGGATCGTGATCCCGCTTTCAAGGTAGGCTTTCTCCTCGATGATTTTCCGGATCCGCTCTCCGGAGAGCTCTCCCCGGACGGCCTCCGCCAGAATCCCGGCGACAACGTTGTAGTAGCTGCCGTACACCTCATGAAACAGCATCGTCATCACCTCCGTAGATCTGATACATCGCCGCAAGGTCCCCGTAGAACCGCCGCATAACCTCCGCATCCGTGCAGGTAAGGCGCTCGATCCGCCCCGTGAAGGTCCTGATCCAGGGGAGCATTTCCTGCGCGTCGTACACCAGAGCGCTGAACTCCCAGGTGTTCTCATCGATGCGGGTGACCGTCCCGTTTCGCTTCTCCCGATAGAGCCGGTCCGCGATGTACCGCTCGTCCTTCCCTGCGTGGATGCGCATCGTGAGCGTGTGGAGGGTCCTCCTCTTATCGCCCCCGGCCGACGTTCCCCACAGGAATTCCGCGAACCGCTCGCCGGCCATATCGAGCTGCTCTGCCTTCGGCTGCGGGTCCATCATTTTGACGGACCGGATCTTGTCCAGCCTGTACATGCGGGGTCTCCGCACATGGAAGCTGTAGGCGAGCAGGTTCTCGCGCCCGTCCTGGGTGCTGATATAGAGCTTCAGGGGGTAAATAAGTGCCTGATGGGTCTCCCCACGGCTCCGCCTCGTGGAAAAGGTAATGAGAGCATTCCGCCTCTCCCTCCGGCAGGCAAGAAGCTCCGCGAGGATCTCCGAGTCGAGCGCACCGGGAAGGTAATGGTGCTTGAAGCTGAAGAGCTCCGGCACATGTTTGTATTTGTCCAAAATGAAAGACCCGATGACGCCGAGCGGCATGGCCTCCGACGCGAAGGCCACCGCGTCGCGCCAGCCCTCCATGTCCCATTTCATGTCATTTCTCGAGTAGAGAACCTCCCGTCCCAGCTTCTCCTCCGCAAGGATCCCCAGGGACACATATTCTTTGAGCTTGTTCCGCACGGTGGCATCGTCCGGATAAAATGCAGCCCCCGGGGCCTCCTCACATCGCCCGCTCACGCGGTCCGCGATCGCCCTTAAGGGGAGCTTCTCCCCATCGGAGAGGACATCCAGGATGTAGAAATGCAGCGTGATGTCCCGGTCGGTAAAGCTCTTGGCCTTCAGGGCCTTGTAGAAGGGGTTGTGGAGCGTCTCCCGGTTGTCCACGGAGATGAAGACACTCTTCCCCGAAGCATCCTGCCGGAAGGAGACGGCTCCCTTGAGCCAGCTCTCGACTCTTCGCCGCTCGTTGTCGTAGCTCCGGGCGCTCTTTCTTACAAACTCCGTCCGCGTGCGAAAGCCGTAGATATAGAAGTCCCGCATGTAGGACCTTATTTTTTCAAAGTTTTTGATGAGTTCGCTGTAGGCCATCTTTTACGCTCCCTCAGGACCGCCTCTCCTGCAGGTCCATGAATCTCTCCCCGTCCGCAATCTGCCGTCTGAGCCTCTCCATCTCCTCCGCCAGCATCCCGCGCCCCCGGGGAGTAATGCGGTACCACTTCTTCCGCCCCTCCTCCGCGGTCCGCTCGATGAGGCCGTTCTCCTCGAACTTCTGCAGCATCGCGTAGAGCGTGCCGGGGCCTACCTTAACGCGCCCTCCGCTGATCTCCTCGACGCGGGCCATGATGTCCACGCCGCACACCTCGTCAAGCAGGGCGAGAAGGATATAGTACATCGGTTCCGTCAGCGTCTGAAACTGTTCTCTCGCCATGTGATCACCCCTTTGCCGCCTTCTGCACGATCTTTATGAGCCGGGCACCTTCCTCTTCGGATAACAGCACTCCCTCCCGGAGGACGAGAAGGGTTTCATTTTCCCGGATCAGATAGACCTGCGGGGAATCCGACGAGTCCCCTCCAAGCCGCACTCCGAAGGCCTCCGCGTTCTCCGGAAGGAAATCATATTTCTCCCGCATCCGCTCCTCCACAAGGTCCAGGACCCATGGATACCGGCTCCTGTAGAGATAATAATCCGCACCGGACCCCTGTGTGCAGGACATCATGCACTCCGTGACCTGCCCGAACGGGCTCATCGTGGTGCCGCCGGCGAGATTAGATAGTTCGGTGTCCTCCGTCCGGTAATCGGAGACCGTGAAGGGATACTTTTCCACGTTCTCCCGGGTTGCCGTCTGGTCCCCGGAGATGATCACGGCAAGCGCTATCATAAGGACCACGAAGGGGACAAGGAATCCGACACCGAGCTGAATGGCCCAGTTCTCTCCCCGCGAGGGCCGAAGAACATTGATCGCCAGCACCGTCCCGCCCAGGATAAGAAAGGTGACGATAAAGACCCACGTAAAGGCCGGCTGCACAAAGGCAAGGTACGAGAAGAGAAGCAGGAGGACCGCTGCCGGAAGGAAGCATCTCGAGAGGATCTCGAGGGTGCCGGCCTCCGTCTTATGCGTGCCCAGATAGATCTCTTCTCCCGCATCGAGCGCGCGCTTCATCCTGCGGTGCCAGGTACGGAGGCTCACGAGGCGGCAGATGCCGTCGACGGCTCCCCAGCACCAGAGCAAAAATGCAAGAAGATATATGGTGTTAAAGAGCAGCATCTCCGCCTGCATATAGATCATGAAGGCGTACAGGGCGGCAAGGAAAGGCGAGGCCCCGCGCTCGCTTAGGATCCGCTTTCTTTCGGCGCGGGCGGCATTTTCGACCATCTCCTCCTCCGTCAGGATCGGAACGGCATCCTCCTTCACTCTCCTAAAGACGCAGAAGCGCTTCTTCGCGTCCACGAGCTCCCAGCCCGCCACGCGGCAGTACTCGGCGAATTCCTCCGCCTGAGGCTCCGGCCGGGTGTCCATCTCCGAGCCCGGAAGAAACGTGTTCACGGCGTAGCTAATCTCCTGCGGCTCCCCCTTTTCGAAAATAAGGCCCGCGCCGAACCCCTCGAAGATCCATCCCTTTGCGGCCATCTCCGAGAGCCAGGCCGCGAAATCATCGCTCCTTGTATACGGAAAACTGCGGAATATGTGTCGTTTCATGGCGGCCTCCTTTCCACACATCTTTGTGCGTCTTAATATCGAGTATCGATATCTTATAACTTCATTATATTATCGACACTCGATATTGTCAAGAGGCAATAAAATACCCTCCGGAACCTTTCGGATCCGGAGGGTTTTCATTTTCATATGAGGAAACGCTTCCTATTTATGCAGCCTTCTTAAAAAGTCCCATGAAGGAGGCGATCACCGCGAGAAGCCAGGCGCAGAGCCCGACGCCCGCGAAGGTGAGGAACCCCTGGGCGTTCGACATGGGGTTCATGCCCATGAAGGCGAAGACCACGGTGTTGACCATCGGCGCGATGGACAGGGCCACAGCGCCCATGCAGAGGACCGCGCCGACAAGGGGCAGGACGTTGCCGAACGGGACCGTCTTATTCATGCCGACAAGGGCAAGGACCAGAGCGGAGACCACGACATCGGCGATCAGAAGCGGGCGGACATAGGCGCTCGTAAAGAGCACGCTCCCGTACAGGAAAATGCAGACAAGTGCCAGAACCGCAGATAAAGCGGACAGGTAGAAACCGGCTGTTTTCTTCATGTTAAGTACCTCCTTTGTCAGTTCTTCTCTTTCCGGGCCGCCAGTACAAGGCCGGTCAGGGAGAGGATCGTGAGAATGCCCAGCGCGACATCGGCGCCCATGATGGTCTTCTCCCACCAGGTGGCGACGCGCTCAACCGTCGTATCCGGTGAAATACCGTTCATGGCGTTGCTGCTCGCAAAGACATACAGGAAATGTTTGAGAGCCTCCTGCATCTCGTGCTGGAAAGCGGTATCCGCATTAAGGCTGTCCTGATTTCTCGCATCGCCCATGGAGCCGTGCTCGGAGGTGCTGAAGTTGGCCGAGGTGCAGAGGCATCCGCCGCCGCCCGCGTAGATGTTGTCGAGCCAGTTCATGTAGTCAAAGCCGGCCGCTGCGTAGTCGGTCTCGACCCAGCCCCTGAAGCCCCACTCTGTGCGGAGGATCTGGGTCATCAGGCCGTCGTGGCCGCCGGCAAAGGTCGTGCCGACGCGGTTGTAGGCGGACATGACGCCGAGGAGGCTGTCGCCCTTCACCGCACCCTCGAAGGCGCGCAGGCCGTTCTCACGGGCAGCCTGCTCCGTGAAGAAGGTGGAGAGACCCGTGCGGTTGTACTCCATGTCGTTCATTGCAAAGTGCTTCATGACGCACCAGGTTCCCTTGCTCCAGGTGCCGTCAGCGAGCTCGGCGGCCATACGGTTGGTCAGCATGGCGTCCTCAGAGTAATACTCATGCGCACGGCCGCAGTAGACGGCGGTGTGAAGGTTGACGCCCGGTCCGAGCAGGCCGGAGATGTTGGTCCAGAGACCGTCCTCGCCGAAGAGCTCACCCTCGCGGCGGACCAGCTCCGGGTTGAAGGTGGAGGCGACGACGGGCTCCGTGGGCATTTCCGCGAGCGTCCAGACCGCATAGGGGTCATTCGGTCCGACATAGGTCGGCTCATCGCTGTTGGATGCATCCCACTTGGCCGCGTAGCCGGAGACCTGGTCATTTACGAAGCCCAGCGGGCCGTCGTTCGTGTAGACGTTGCCGATGCCGACCGAACCGATCGCGTCGAATTCGTCCGTGCAGTTTTCAAGGAAATTAATAGCTTCCGGCAGCGTGATCTGCTGCACGAGGGAGTCCCACTTGGGATCGTCGAAATCCGTCACGCCGACAAGCTTGCCGGACTCATCAAACTCCATCATGCTGGCAAGGCTGAGCCCGTTCTGCGCACCCCAGACGATCTCATAGTCGCTGTTGGGCGTGAGCTCGTGGCCGTGGTTCTGCAGAGTCGGCAGCATCTCCTCGGTCGCGGTGACGCCGGCTGCCGGTGTCCAGCCCTTTGTCCAGTCGCTGCGGGTGGTGTACTCGACCGTGCCCGGGATATAGCGGTTGATGTCGGCATCCTGAAGCGCATTCTGGACGTTTGCAGAGTAAGTTGTCTCGTCTCTCTTTAAGGTAACCGCGATGGCGTTGTCCGCGTTGATCGTTTCATTTTCGTTGATCGTGATCAGCTTATCGGTCCCGCCGAGCTTTTTGGCGAGCACATTATTGACAGCCTCGTGAGCGCCGTTGCCGACCGTGAAGTAGTAATCGCCCTCGTCGAGGACCCAGGCACCGGTCGTGCCGTCTTCCTTCACAAGCTTCTCGTCATAGCTTGCAAAATACTGCGGCTCGAAGGAGATCGTAAGCTCCGCGGATTCGCCGGGCTTGAGGACCTCCGTCTTCCCGAAGCTTAAGAGCTGGATCGCAGCCTTCTCGAGGCCGCCTTCCGTGTACGGACTCTGGACGTAGAGCTGTACGACGTCCTTGCCGGCCACGTCACCGGTGTTGGTCACCTTTACCACGGCGTAGGATTCCCCGCCGATGTCCACCTTGACCTCTTTCAGCTCCTGGCTGAAGCTCGTGTAGCTCATGCCATAGCCGAACGGATAGGAGACTTCCTTCGCATAGTTCCAGGCGCTGCCGTCCAGAGAACCCTCGGCAGCATCCGCCTTGCCGCGGCCGAGAACACTGTCCTCATAGCGGGTCTCGTAGTACTTGTAGCCGATGTAGATGCCTTCGCTCTCGATAAGGTAGTAATCGGCGAGGTTGCCCTTCGTGAGCGGGCTGCCCTCGGCGCCTGAATAGTTGTCGTAAGAGTGGATCCCGAAGTTCACCATGGCCGGCGCGGAGAGGGAACTTACGGCGTAGGTGTCGACCAGATGACCGGAGGGGCTCTGCGCACCGATGAGGACGTCCGCGACGCCTTCAAACCCGTACATGCCCGGGAGGCCGACCCAGAGGATCGCGTCGATATCCGGATCCTGCTTCAGCTCCTCGATCTCCATCACAGCCACGCTGTTGATGAGGACGACGACCTTGCCGTTGCTGTGCTGCTTGGCAAGCTCGATGATCTCGCGCTCGTAAGCGGAAAGGGACAGCGGCGTCTCAAATGTGTTGCCGAGCGGGTCGCTCGTCATGGCGGTCGTGAAGTCCGCCGCCTCGGAGCTGTCGCGGGTCAGGAGCACAAGCGCCGTCGTATTGTCAGCCGAAGCAAGCAGGTCTGCCGGGTATGCGCTTGCCGGCAGCTCACCGATCTGGTAGCTGGAAGCCGGCTCCGGGATCGTGTCGAAGCTGACGGTGTGGCTGTGGCCCGGAATCTCGGCGCCGAAGAGGCTGCTCTTGCGCACGCTTGCAAAATTTTCACCGTAGAAGCCCGCGAAGGCTCCGTTGAACTGCACGCCCTTCATGCCGAGCGCGTCAAGGATGCCGGTTGCCTTCTGTCCCCCTTCCTCGGACGGGAATGCAGGGGAGCCCATCAGGCCGCCCAGTGTCGGGACCAACGAGTTGAGGCCCCAGACGGTGACCGTCTCGGTGTCCTTGTTAAGCGGCAGGGCGCTGTTTGCATTTTTCAGAAGAACGCTGCCTTCCGCGGCGATCTCCGCGGCCAGCGCATGCTTTGCATTTGCCAGTTCCTCGACAGAGGAAAACTCCGACTTGAAATAGGTCGTGTCAGAGACGGAGCTGCCTTTTGTCTTCGTGATGTAGGCGGTGGTTCCCAGCTGGCGGTTGATGACGCTCGAGTTGGCGTTTGCCACCGATGTGAGGCTGAGTGCCAGAATAAGGAGGGTTGAGAAGATCGCGCTGAGGCCCCTCATCAGCCCGGGTTTCAGAAGTCCGTTCATGTGTTTTCTCCTTTTTTTGTGTCTGCTTGATCCTGCGGAAAGAACAGGGAGATTTGCCGGCGTTCTCACTTGTTCAATCCATTTGGTTGTTTCAAATTATAACAAAAAAAGCGCCCGATTTATATCACGAATCGAAGCGCTTTGGCACAAATATTATTAATTATTCGTAACTATTCAGCACCCCCATTCGCATCCGCTTAAAGCGGCTTGCTCATGTCGGCGGTCAGAGGCGCTTCGCGCCTTGGCCGCCTCATAAAAAGGCATGGTTCTTGCTCGAAACGCAAGCGT
>ODAJ014734061.1_pt1 | contig 47466 bp, 22 predicted proteins | sample 1539241 | NCBI WGS metagenome assembly ODAJ01 (sample SAMN02144231, study PRJEB22623) | gut metagenome | biome: sheep rumen | host: Ovis aries | place: New Zealand
CATGTGACGGGAGAAAAGTCTGTGCAAAACGAGATTGATGACTACATCCTTTTCTTCAATGAACAGCGCCCGGCATATTCTCTGAATTACTTGACGCCGAAGCAGTATCGCGAATCCAATTCTGCTGCGGTCACTGCCTGATTCCCCGTTTTTTTCATTCTAATTTTTCAGCTTCTCGTGTCCAATTTTTGTTGACCAGTGCAGAAATGCGGACAGGGAAGATAAAAATTATTGCGTTTCAGGGTGAAACGGATTTCGCAGAGGGGGGAAAAGCGGACAGGGGTGGGTGAAAAAAGGCAAAAAAGAGAAAAAAGCAAAAAGAAAGGCGCGGGGAGCGGTTAGCTCCTCGCGCCGTGACTGTGTGATTCAATTGTCATTTTCTTCGTGGGACACGGAACCGTCCCCTGTCCCATATTGACTTTTAATAGTTAGTCTGTCCCACGGTCTTCAATACACGCTACACTCACGGGAAGAAATAATAGCTATCAAAGAGAAGTCTGTACCAGTTCGTATCAATCTCGTAGGTTTTGAATTTTTTCTTCTCCTCGCTAAGAAAGTATTTAGGAGGTTCTCCATTTTTTGAGTAAACATATACTTCTGGGCCAATACCTCCATATATGATTGAGTCATCTGTCACTCTGATAAAGCTAAAATCATAGGAAATCGATTCACGAATTGTATTTATACTTTTAATTTCAGCCTCAGAAAATTCTATATTTATTTTCTGGTTATTACTTGAAAATCTGTAAACTGAGAGTACCGCATTGTTTTCAACTGTGAAATCATAGTCACCGTTTTCTAATTGAAGCGCTCGATCCTTAACAACATTAAATTCTTTTTTACAAATCACAAATTGTTTATCATTCTCTTTATGGGTGCACCCAGTAAGGAAGACAATAACGGCTAGTAGAAAAGGAAATAAAAATCGTTTCATCCACCATAACTCCCTTCGAAATAGTAGTCTATACCGACTATTGTATTGAACGGTTTATATTTCCCACCATACTGATCGTAGTGTTGTAGAATATACCAACTACGAAATCCTGCTAACATACCGAATTCGTCGACATCAGTCTCATCTAACCCAAAAACATCAATAAAATCAAAGTGTAATGTGCCAGAATAAGTCGAACCATCAGATTGAAAATCAGTCAAATACACATCGTTCTGAGTCCAACTATGAATTGCCATGGTCAATCCGCTATAAGTGTCTTTCTCAAAAGGCTCCCCACCGTATGAATATCTAGATAAGTATACATTCCCATCACGCAAGCTTTTTTTAAGGACATCTTTTGCAGCATCTGTTCCAATGTCCTGCATATTATCTCGGTACGTACCCAGCATCTCTTCAAATTGTGTAGTGAAATCGGACATATATTGCTGAGTTACTTGGTGATTAATAACAGCATTATTAAGTATACTATTCTGATAGTCTGTTCCTGAACCATCTATAAAATGGTCAATCATATCAAGAACCACATCTTGAAGTTCACCTGTTGATAAAGTCTTTGCTAAAGCCCTCCAGTTTCCTATATGTTCTATTTCATTTTGTGTAAAGTCCAACCAAAAAATATGTTTCATGCTTCTAAGAGTAGCCTTTGATTTATCACCTGATGCAGTATCAGCATTATTTTCTGTTATTTTTACTCTGCCAGAATAAATTGCAGTATTGTTTCTATGACTGTTGTTATTACATGCATCAATTGTTTTTGTTGGACTCGCAACACTTGGTGAAGTGGGACTCTGACCAGTCTTATTATTGCTAGAAGGTTGGTTCGCCGTCGTATCGCCGCTATTTGTTACCCCATTGGTGGAAGCCAGTCCAGTGATAATGTTTTTAGCTTTATTATATACGTTCTTTGCTGTTCCTATAGGATCAGTCACTACGGATTTAACGCTATTTACCACTGACTGCACTGTATTCTTTATTGTCCCTATTGGATCCCCTTTTAAAGACTGTACTGTATTTTTTATTTTGTTTGAAAACTTATTTACCAGATTTTGTAGCGACATGCCGCTCGGATCCACAAAATTGACCGGGTCGTTCTGCACGTAGGCATAACGGTTCAGAGTGCCAGGTTCAATAGCGCTGCCCCGCAACAAATCCTTCTGCCCAAACCGATTCATCTCCGGCTCGTAGAAGCGTGCACGGAGATAGATCATCCCCGTCGCGGCATTGTAGTATTCTCCATTGTAGCCGAAGCCGCTGACAGCCTCGCCTATCTGCTCACCAAACGGGGTGTAGCTCATGGCGGTGATGGTTTTCCTCGCCAGTCCGCCGCCGAAGGTATACCAGGCATTGTTATACGACACTTCCGCAGCCACAGAGCCACGCCCGTCGTAGACATACTCCGTGCGGGTGCTGCCGGAGATCGCGGAAATGCGCTCGAGGCCGTAAGTGTAGTTGGTCGTTTGGCCGTTTTGTGCAGCACCAATGACCACGCCGTCCCCATATAGAATATCCCAAGTCAGCGAAGTTGTCAAATCTTCACTTGTGCGGATTTCGCTTAACAGCCGGTTTGCATTGTAGGTATAAGTCTCGCTGTATCCATCCTCACGGGTAAACTTTGCCAGCAAGCCGAGGGCATTATAGGCATAGCTCCGCGCACCACCGGCGTTCTCAGATCTTACTAAGTTGCCGTTGGCGTCGTAAGTATACTTTGTCGTGTCGTTCCCTGTTACGCTCTGAATGAGCTGGTTGGCGGCGTTGTAGCGCATAGCGGTGCTGACGCCGTTTTGCGTCTTGGCCGTCATGTTGCCCACGGGATCGTAGGCATAGGTCTCGCTCTGCCCGTCGCTGCGGGTAAAGGATGTAAGCTGCCCCAGCGGGTCATAAGTAAACACGCTTTCGAGGGTCGCACCGTTCTCGGTGCGGCTCTCCCGCGTCATACGCCCGGAAAGGTCATAGGCATACTCCAAGGCAAGATCATACGCGCCCGTTGTGGTCTGGGAGACGAGGTTGCCGACCTCGTCGTAGGCGTAAACCGTATCTTCCTTCTCGCCGTCCGTGGCAATGCGGCGGCCGAGGGCGTCATAGGCGTACTTTGTCGTCTCACCGTCCACGCCCTTGACGGCGATCAGACGGTTCATGTCGTCGTAGCTGTACTTGACTGTCTTGCCGTTGGGATAGGTCATCGTGGCGCGGTTGCCGTGGCTGTCGTAGGTATAGCTCACGGTCTCGCCATTGGGCTGCGTGACGGAGAGCAGGCGACTGGCGTCGTCGTACTGGTAGAGCGTATCGCCCTCCGCCGTGGTGACGGTGGTCAGCAATCCCAGCTCGTTATACGTATTGGTCTCGGTCTGCTCGCCCGCGTAGTCCGCCGTGAGGACGTTGCCGGTCTTGTCATAGGTATAGCGGGTGACATGGCCTTCCGCGTCGGTGACGGCCTCGAGCCAGCCCTCCGGCGTGTAGGAGTATTTGACCGTATTGCCGAGGGCGTCGGTCTCGCTGGTCAGGTTGCCGAGGGCGTCGTAAGTATAGCTCGTCACATGACCGAGTGCGTCGGTCACTTTGGCGAGGTTGTCCGCCGCGTCGTACTCATAGCGCGTGGTGCTGCCCAGCGCGTCGGTCACGGCGGTCATGCGGCCAACGGGGTCATACTCGTAAGCTGTTGCATTGCCCTCCGGGTCGGCCTCGTTCACAAGATTGCCAACCAGGTCATAGCTTGCCGTCAGCGTCGCGCCGTTGGCATAGCGGATCTCTTTGAGCAGGCTGTCCACGGTGTAGGCGTAGCTGGTCGCGTTGCCGAGGGCGTCGGTTGTTTTGACCGTATTGCCAAGCGCGTCATACGCCGCTTCGGTGCGTGCGCCGTCCGCCGTGATCGTAGCGGTCATTCGGCCAAGAAGGTCGTATTCATAGCTCGTCGTCTGGCTGCCGACGGTGACGGTCAGCACGTCACCCATGGCGTTGTAGGTATAGGCCGTGGTGTCGCCCTCGCGCGGGGTGTAGGTCACCAACCGAGAGAGCGCGTCGTACTCGTAGGCGTCCTGCGTGCCGTCAGGGTAGGTCACCGCGGTGAGGTTGCCGAGCGCGTCATAGCTCAGCTCGACACGGCGCTCTTCCGCGTCGGTGACGGAGGTAATGTTGCCCGCGAGGTCATAGGTAAAGCGCGTCTCGTTGCCGTTGACGCTGGTGGAAGCGAGACGGCCAGACTCATAGGCATAGTCCGTCTTTGCCCCGGTGACCGAGGTCTCGGAAAGCAGCCGTCCCGCAAGGTCGTAGGCGTAGCTCGTTTCGCTGCCGTCCGGCGCACCGACGCGCGTCACGTTGCCGGTCTCGTCATAGGCGATCTCCGCGCTCTGGCCGAGGGCGTCGGTGATCTTTGTCACCTTGCCGTTGGCGTCGTATTCGTAGGCGGTGGTATTACCCAGTGCGTCCGTCTCACGGAGCAGATGGCCGAGGGGGTCATACGCCGCGTTGACCGTGCCGCTGTTCTTCTGCAGCACGGCGATCACGTTGCCCAACTCGTCGTAGCTCATGGCGCTCTTGCCGCCCAGCGCGTCCGTCAGGCCGGTGATGCTGCCGTTGCCGTCGTAGGCGTAGGCCGTGACAGCGCCGAGCGCGTCCGTCTGGGAGATTAGATTGCCCACCGCGTCATAGGAATAGGTGGTGGTCGCGCCGTTGGCGTCGGTCATGGACACGACACGGTTGAGGGCGTCGTAGGTATAGCGTGTCACGCCGCCCAGCGCGTCCGTGATCGTCAGCAGGTTGCCGTTGGCGTCATAGGCATAGGCGGTGGTGTTGCCGAGCGCGTCGGTCTTGGCGGCAAGCCGTCCGGCCTTGTCATAGGCGTAGGTCGTGGTCGCGCCGTTGGGATCGGTCTCGGACAAGCGGCGTCCCATGGCGTCGTAGCCGTACTTGGTCACGCCGCTGTCCGGGGCGGTGACGCTCAACAGATTGCCCGCCGCGTCATAGGTATAGAAGGTCTGCTCCCCCGCTGCGTTTGTCACAGAGGAAAGCTGACCGTTGGGTGTGTAGCGGTACTGCGTCTCCGCGCCGTTGGCAAGGGTTTCGGATGTGAGGTTGCCGTTCAGGTCGTAGGTATAGCTTGTCGTATTGCCCAGCGCGTCCGTCAGTGTGCTGATCCGCCCGCGCCCATCGTAGGCGGCGGCAGCCTCGCTGCCAAGGGCGTCGATGGCCGCGATCCGGTTGCCGCTGTGGTCGTAGGTGCTCGTGCTCTCGCTGCCGTCCGGGTAAGTGGTTTTGACGAGCTGGCGCAGGGCGTCGTACTCATAGCGGGTCACGTTCCCCAGCGCGTCCGTCTGGGAGGTGAGATTGCCGACCTTGTCATATTCGTAGGCAAAGCGCGTGCCGTCGGCAAAGGTGACGGAAACCAGGTTGTCCTGCGTGTCGTAGGCAAAGGACGTGGTATTGCCGAGGGCGTCCGTCGTGGCGGTCAGCCGGTGCTGGCCGTCGTAGGCGTAGGCCGTGGCGTTGCCGTTGGGGTCGGTGCTGCGCACGAGGTCTACGCCGTCGTATTCGTAGGCCGTGACGTTGCCGAGCGGATCGGTGACAGTCAAGACCTGTCCGGCGTCGTTGTAGGTGTAGGCGATCACGCCGCCGTCGGGGTTTGTCTGACGGGTGAGGCGGTTGTGCTTGTCGTATTCATAGCGCGTCACGCCGCCGCGCTGGTCGGTGAGCTGGGTGAGGTTGTTGTTGGCGTCGTACTGCAGGCTGTAGCTGCTGCCGTCCGGCGCGGTCTCCTTTACCTTGTTGCCAAAGGCGTCGTACTCATAGCGCGTGGTGTTCCCCAGCGCGTCCGTGACCGCGATGATGTTGCTGTGCTGGTCGTAGGTATAGCTAATCTCGCCGCCGTTCGCGTCCACGGTTTTGGTCGTGCGTTTCTGCGCGTCGACCCAGATTTCGCTCCGGTTGCCGTCCGCATCCGTCGTGACGGTATGGTCGTCGTAGTACTCAACCGCATATTCGCCGCCGTTTGCGTCGATCTGATGGGTCACACGGCCCTTCTCGTCGTAAGTGTTTTGGACCTGACGGACGCCGGAGGCGTCATACCACTCGGTCATGTGCCCCTGCGCGTCATAGGTATAGCTGATCTCGCTGCCGTCCGCGTCGGTGAACCGCTCAAGGAAGTTGCCGTGATAGGTATAGCGCAGCGTTCCGGCAGGCGTATCGATAGCGGTGATGTGGCCGCTGCGGTCGCTCTCCACGGCGAGCGTTTTGCCGCTGGGGAGGGCCAGGGCGGTGATCAGGCCGTCTTCGTCCCGATGCAGCGTGATCCGGTTGCCGTCCGAGAACTGGACGTACTTGAGCAGACCCCCGCCGGTAAAGGCGTGGATCTCGCCGTCAAGATTCGTAATGCGGTACTCATTGCCGCCTGCCGAAAGCGTCAGCCCATAGGTCTCGCCGCCGGTGTAGCTGCCGTTGGCGCGTCGGGTAAAGATAATCTCAGCGCCGTCCGCCTTCGTGAAGGTAATATCTCCCTCCGTGTACAGGCGCAGGTGCTCTGTCCACGTGCTGCTCCACCTGGCACCGAAGGGGCCGTTGGGCGCGTCGCTGCGGCTGTTGTAGGTGCGATCCAGCGTCAGCGCCGCCAGACCGAGATCTGCGAGGGTATAGTCCGCCGTTTCCAGCAGGAAGTTGCCGGTGTTGAAGTTGATCGGCTCAAAGCCGTTGGCGCAGAGCTTGTTGCGTCCCAGCAGGCTCATGTCCAGCGCGCGGTCGTCCACCGGCGCTTTTGCCTCGCCGCTGAAGGTGTAGTTTCCGCCGTAGAGCTTGTTTAAGTATTCGCTCTGCTTCTGCTCCGGCAGATCGGGCTTGACCTCGGTCGCATACGTCGGGGCTTTCATCACAATGCGCGTCGCGGCTGTCCGCTCGCTCGTATGCGGATCAAAGCCCGTGTAGGTCCGCACGGCGCGCACCTCGTAGCGGGCACCGGCAAGGTAGGTGTTATCCCGACAGCGGGTATCGGCAGTAGTGGCAATCAGCTCGCCGTTGCGGTAAAGCTCGTACTGCGTGGTGTAGGCCGCGGTCGTGTCTTCCGGCGTGGGATCGGTCCAGCTGAGATCACAGTACCGCAGCTTTTCATTTTTATATGCCTCTTCGCCCCAATCAGCCGCCGTCACATTGGCGAGAGGCTGCATGATCTGAACGGTAATACGGCTCTCGGCACAGGTGACGCCCTCGAGATGCCAGGCACGGAGCATCCCGCCCGCTGCGCGGAGGTAAACCGAATCTGCCGGGCTTTCCAGATAGACATACGCGCCGGGCGTCAGCTCGTACCAGGTCTCCTTGTCGGTAGAGTAGCGGAAGACCACAGCATCGTCGTAAAGCGCCTCCAGGCGGATGGCATAGAGCTTGCCGTCGGCTTTCAGCTCTCCGCTCTCCACTGTCCCGCTCTCGCTGACATTCTCACGCAGCAGGACTGACGCCTCCGCTTCTGTTCCGTAGAAAACATCGGCGTCGGTACGCGCGGTTAGCGCGACTTTACGGCTGTCCTTCTCCGCGATCGGCCGCGCGTCGAATGAGAAACTGTCCGCCTTGCGCTGTCCGTCCACATACTGGCGGAGCGTATCGGCGTTCTCCGGCTTCTCTGCAAGTGTGGTGATTGCCCGCGTCACGGACGTATCGGAAAGCTCGATCTGCTCGACCGGGCGCAGGAGCTTTACGATGACGCGCGTGGGATTTGTCTCAATGACGCCCTGCACGGTGAGGCCATACAGAATGGGAGAGTTTGCCCCGTCGCCTGTCAACTCAGCCTTGATCATGACCGTTTCCGGGCATGACAACATAGGCACGTCGGTTTCCGGTAAAATCGAAGTCCAGGTTTCACCGCTGTCCGTGCTGTAATAGTATTGAATATCCGTTCCGGAAGGCTTACTTTCCTTCACGCTGATGCGGAGAGAGAGCACCGGGAAAGCGGGTGTTATGCTCTGGGAGATCAGTGTCCCGCTTGCCGCACCGTCCAGAGATGCGCTGTAGTCAAAAGCAATGCCGCTGTGGGCGCTGAGGAAAGAGTCATTTTCGAAGGCGTCCGAGTGCAGGACATAGTTGGAAACGCCCTGGCTGAACTGAACCGTGCCGTCGGCGGCGCGAGAGAGCACGCTGATGCTGTGGACAGAGTTTTCCTCATAGGTGATCGTATCAAAGGCGAAGGTCTTATTATTCGTTTTCCCCTGATACACCCCATCGATATACAACAGCCCCTCGGTCTCGCTTTGTTCATACTCCGTCGTATAGGAGCCGGTCGTGCTCGGCGTCTTGAGCTGTTCACTGCTCTCGGGCGATGTAATTGTCACGGCGCTGGAGATAGGCACCGCGCTCTTGTCGACAATGATAACGGTGCCGGATACCTCATTTTCGTTCCCGGCCTTGTCGATCGCGCAGAGCTTCAGCTCCACTTTTTCCCCGTCCGCAAACAGAGCGCAGTTGAGAATGCCGAGAAGCTCCGCGTCCTTCTTATCTGTTCCGCTCTTCAGGAGATGGGCTGTTCCGTCCTTGCCGGTTGCGGTGAGCTTCCATGTGTCAAGAGAAAGATCTTCTACACTGCCAAGCACCTCGACCGCGCCGTTGACGGCGCTGCCATCCGTTGGGGCGAGAATCGCAAGCTCCGGCTTCGTGACGTCGCGGAACAGGGAAAGCGTTTCTTCCCGCGTATTGCCTACATTATCCTCAAAGTGCAGAAGGATCGTATGCTCACCGTCGGCAAGGTCAGAGATATCCAGCAGGGTCGCCAGGTCTTTCTCCGTTTCGAGGGAAAGCTGCTCCCCGTCATCCACGCTGTACCAGACAAGCTTCAGGCCGCTGTGAATATCCTCAAGCTCTGTCCAGCCGAAGGAGACATGATCTCTATTTGTCCAGCTGTCCGGTTCAACTGTTGCTTCGGTTATGACAGGCGCGGTGGTGTCACGCTTGAAGAGCGCTGCCGCTGCGGCCCCCTCATTCCCTGCCAGATCCACGCCGCGCACCGACAGCGTGTGCTCGCCGTCGTCAAGGCTGCTGATGTCAATGATAAAGCCGGAATAGTCTGCTGTATTGATCCCGGTGGATACATATTCCGTGCCGTCAATGGCGTATTCCACGCGATCGAGCTCGTTGATATCGGTGATCCCGCTCCAGGTCAGGCTGATGTTCGCCTCGTCGCTCCAATCGCTCGGAATGATGGAAATGTCCGGCGCGGTGGGCGGTGTGCGGTCAATGCAGAACTGGAGAGGCGCCGCAGCACCTGTGTTGCCCTCGCTGTCCTTTCCGCGAATATAGACAACGTGGTATCCATCATCAAGCGCGGAAATATCCAATTTTGCATCCCCGTCGCCTGATGCGCAGTCGGTATCCGTCCAGTCCCCCGTGCTATCCAATGAGTACTGCACACAGCCCGTTCCAAGTGAGGCAACAGCACTCGCGGCCGTGTCGTTATAGTCTCGCATCCCCTCCCAGTGAAGGGTAACTTCATTTGCGTTGGTATAAAGGCCCTGTTCCAGGTCCAGTTTTTCGGGAACACTGGGAGAAAGGCGATCCGGAAGCCTTGCTGTTCTGACGTTGAAATACTTTGGGTTCGGAGCCTGGCCGAATTGGTTGGCTGGTATGACACAGATTGAATAGTTCAGATTACCTGCGAGCGTACCGCCGGAGTTGTTATAAGAGAATGCCGGAATGGTCGGCAGCTCTGCACCAGCTCCATCATGGTGGAGCTGGTATCTGCCGTTGTTGATTTCATCCTCCGTCGGCCAGATCCCTTTGCCCTGCGTTGTCCAGGACGTTGCTCCGTTTACATAGAAATACTCGTATTCTTTGCCATTATGAATACCGACATAGTAGTTGGAGGCTCCCTCTACCGAGTCCCAGTTTAGATTTAGATAGCCCGTTCCGGAATTGAGCGCGTTCCCGTAAGCTGTAGCTTCCAGGTTAGGGTCTTTCGGGGTGGACTGAGAGACCGGGTAGTACGTGATGGTATAATAGGCGTTGCGTCCGTTTTGGTCAGACGACGCAAAGGTCAGATAACCGCCGCTTTGCTGACCGCGGATCAGCACGCCGTATTCTTGCATCTGTCCGAGACAGTTGAACCAGTTGGAGGCCGCCGCGGTGATATCCCAGGAATACCAGCCTGCGGACGAGATGTACTTGCTCGTCATGCTCGTAGATGAGTAGGCCGGACAGTTGTTATAGGTGACGGTCCGGCTGCTCCAATCGCCGAGCAACTGATGAACCGTATAGGTGTTTCCACCCGAGACGCTTTCCACGTATGTGTGGAGCTTGGCCTCTTTGACAAGGATATAGTCCGAAATGTTGTTGATGCTGTTCGGAATGACCGGCCGGAACAGGGCCAGAGCCGTACCCGATGTGTTCCCGCACAGCAAATGGAAGTTCGTCCATCCGTAGTTCTGATTTGAGTTGTTGGAGGTGACGTAGCCGTCCTCCATGTTGTCATAGGAGTTTCCGTTTCCGTCTTTGCCGGTATAGGTAACAGTCGGATCCATGATAACCGGGTAGGCTGCCGCCTGCAGCCACTCTTCCGGCATATGGTAGGTAAGCCGATACGCGCCGCTGATGCCCTCCAGCGCGACGGTCAGTCTGTCGTTATAGGCGCCGTTGGCGTCCAGCAAATATGGTGCTGAGATCTCGCCGGCTTTTTCTCCGCTCGCATCATACAACAGTACACTGTTTCCGGACAGCACCGGCGAAAGGCCGGCGAAGTCCAGAACATAACTCATCTCCGGCGTCGTATACTGCCGCATGATAACAGTTTCCTTGACGCCGTTGCCTTTGAGGATAAACTGGATATCTGTAAACTCGTTAATTGCGCCAGGATATAGAACTCCCGTATAAGTGCCGTTGGCAAACCCCATACCAACGCCGTTTACGCTGTCATACACGGCGGCAGGCTCATATTGCTGCTCCGGTTGCTGCTCCGGCTCTATTGGATCCGACGTCGTTTCGGGAAGGAAAGGCTCAGGAATGAGCGTCGGTTCGGCTGTGGATATTGCATCAGGTGTGGATGTCGGTTCGGTTGCAGGTATAACTTCAGGTATGAATGTCGGTTCGGCTGTGGATGTTGCTTCAGGTATGAATGTCGGTTCGGTCGCAGCAGCCGGTTCTGATGTGGGTGTCACCTCGGGTACGGGTGTTGCTTCGGTCGCGGGCATTGGCTCGGCTGTGGAAGTCGGCTCCGGTATTGTCGAAGGCGTCTCTGTAAAATCCCCTATGTCCTCTGCGGCTCCTGTGGGCGTAATCACCCTGGCTGGTTCGCTGCATGGAGAAGGCAAGAAGGTTTCGCTCCCCATTCTCCTGGCCACGACCTCGTATTCCGTCTCCGGTGCCAAGTTTTCAAAGCGAACCTCGCCGTTTTCATTCTTAGCTACCCAGGTGAGGCCGTTATTAATGCTATACTCTATCCCCTCCTGCGGATCAACTACTCTTATGCAGTTCGGACCTTCCATCTCCACTTTGGGAGTATCCGGCGCGGTCTGCTCCTGCCGCTCCGCCGAGTCTTCTGCGGGTATCGGCGAATCCGAAGGATCGGGGATTTCGGTTGGTGCGGGTGTTTCTGCCGGTTCGGGAGTTTCCGCGGGCTCGGGCGTTTCGGTCTGCGCCGGAGGTTCTGCAGGCTCAAGCGTTACGTCCGAGGTCTGCGTTTCTACAGGAAGGGGTGTCTCCTTCGGCGTATCCTCATCATTCAATGGCGAGCTGTCAACGCCGCTTGACAGATAGTGCAATGAGATTGCGGCAGATCTCCTGATGCTCAAAGGTGACAGGTGTATGTTTTGATTTTGGGAAACAGCAGCAAGTTCGTTGCCGTTTCCGTCCTCATCGACGAACTCAGACGTTTCGTTTTGACTGTCATCGGAAATAACAGGCTCTGCGGGAAGCTCCTCGGTTTGCTCGGTAAAGGCGTTCTCCTGCGTTTCAGGAACTGCAACTTCCTCGGGGTTCTCTATTGTTGGGGCCGGACCTGCCGCCGTTTCATCATCCGAGCACTCCTGCGTTTTTGCCGCTTCGGTTGTCGTGCTCTCGTTCGTGTCGGAAAGCTCTTCCTGTGGATCAGAGGCAGGCACTTCTTCCGGGATTAGTCCCGCGGCTGTTTCCGGGTAGAATGCAATTGCTGTATCTGCATCCGAGAGAGAAACCAGAACGTCACCATCAGAATACGTCTTTTCTAAAGTTACTGTGACATCTTCGGATGTGTTGACAAAACTGTCCCCGTGGTCTTTCAAGCGGTCTTCTTCATCAGCAGTGTTTTTTGCTTTCTGCATAACCGGGGATGTATAGATCGTGGCAGTAACCGTTCCATCGGCGTTGTATGTATAAAGCACGCCGTCGGCGGAGCGCTTCTGCCGCAGTGACAGCGTCTCCGCAAAGGCAGCATTGCCACACTGGAAAGTGATAGCAACGGCAAGAACTGTGGACAGAATTCTCTTTATTATCTTCATTTCCAATACCTCTGCTTATAAATCTCTTTTCCATTTCTTGTATTATATCCGCTATATTTATTTAACGGATAAAGAAGCAAAAAGCAGACTACCAGCAAAAGGCTTTTTTTTAATGTCGAAAAAACAAGCGCAGTTTAACAGAGCACGCTTGAGATTTTCGACTGAAAAAAGGACAGGGGCGGAGCGAAAAAGAGCAAGACGCAGAAGAAACATCAAGACGGCGCGGGGAGTAAATCAACTCCTCGCGCCGTCTTGATGTTGGAGAATGTAGAGCAAGAATCCTTCCCCTTGCTTTCCACTGTCTTTTGAAAAAATAGATGTACCGCTGCATCTGTATCACTGCCGCCGCTAATTGCATGATGTTTTCACCAATCGAAATGTGCAGAATAATCAGATATCTTTTAAATAGGCAAAAGATTGTGGGGGCTTACTTATCCCAAAGTCTTTCAATTCCTTCGGTGTTTCATAAAGTACTGTCTTGCCAATCTTAAACGCGTAGGCCGTTTCACATCCACGAAAATACTCGCGGTATTTTACTCTTGCTATTCCCGCGGCTTTCTTCGTGGTATTCCAAAGCGGCGATGGTTTCATCTTAATGGTTTCAAGGACTTCAAATTCACCGACAATGCGTTGCTCCGGATTGGAAGAATACACCACAACTTTATCTACCGGTCTCTGTGGGATACGCTTACGGAATTCGTACATTTTTGTACGATCAAAGATTTTTGCCACATATTCCGGCTTTATTGATAGCAGTATTGTTGCCATTGACTCCTCCATCAAATATACAACTCGGTACCAGAGTCATGCAGGATCATTTCAAACTGTTTGTCCGACAAACGAGTAAAGGGCCTTGGCCCATTTGGCGCTTCAATAATCCCGTGATCCCACAGGTATTCAAGAGTTAACCTTTTCGAAAGGCTTTTCACATAAACAAATTTCAGAACTTTAAGATTGTAGCGATGTTTCCGCCAAAACTCCCTTAGTTCATCCGTTGAAAAAACGCTTCTGTTCTGGCACTGTCTCAAAAAGTCGTCTTCACTCTTGAAAGAAGAGATAGCCTGATCTACAACACCTACCGTTGTTAAAACAGAACTGTATTTCTTTGGGGAGGTTTCTCCTGTTCGATAGAAAAGAATCAAGTCTCCGGGGCTGATATTCTGCTCTGGTGCCCAAGATATATAGACCTTCTGCAAAGCGTACCTATGAGGAACATTTGCGATGTATTCGACTTCATTATTCAGTATCGAATCAGGGAACAATGGCGTGTGATACTGAGGGTATATGGGTAATATGGTCTTTCTGCAATCAGGCTTTAGATTGGGAAAATTGGATATAACACCCTCATTTTCGTCATATCCTCCTAAGTGTTTTACGAGAACCGTTTCTTCTTTTCCATTGCTCTTCTTCACGCCATGCATGCAAAATCCCCAACGAGTAAGCAAATCATAAAGTGCGCGGAGCTCGGGTTTGTCCATGAACAATGTAACATATATTTCGTCCAGACTTCGTTCTATCGCATTGTCAAAAATGATCTTGACAAACCTTTCCCCAAGCCTGAAGCCGGTTGCCTCAACTTTGAATGTTCCCACTTTCAGACGACGTTTTTTTGAAAACGCTGGGGAGATATCGCTATAATCCTCAGTTTCATCTTCCGTTTTCAGATACAGGAATCCAAGGATATCATTCTTGTCTGACCGGCATATGTAAGCGCGTTCATCACATTTTCCCGCAAACCATGCTTCAAAATCTTGATAAGCGGTTTTAAATGTATCGAAAAAAGGATCGTTTATATCAATGTTGCCGAAATACTCCTGTTTCACCGAGAGGGCCTTGTATTCGATTAACTCTGGATTCTCTCTGCTAGCCTTGGCAATAAAGGCGCTTATAGAGAAAACGCGATCAGCAAGATTAACGCGAGCTGCTTTTGCTGCCATTCGGCGATCTTCTGTAATCAGAATGTCCGCTCTGCCGCAAAAGACTTCATAAAGAAGCTGGTTGTCAATTTCATCATTAGGTGTTTTGGGGTTATCCGAAAGAAGCCGCTTAAACTGCTCCGATTGCGGTGCAACACTCTTCATTTGCCCGTAAGCGTCCAGCTTTGCATCATACAAATCCTGCATCTGGGGATTATGATACTTTCGGAGTTCGGAAACAGTATATGGATGAATCAACTTTTCGTAATGAAGCTTATCAAGCCAGTAGAACAGTTTTCCAATGGAATAGCTGGTGGCCTTTGTGTTTTCTCTATGTATTACGATGTTTGTATCCAGGAGTGCTCTCATTTTCATGTCCTCCAAGAAGCAAGTTGGCTAAGGCTTCTTCATCTGAGCAATTAAATTGCATGTTGTAAATCGTCAAGGGGATCTTTAGTTCCTTCGCGACGCGCTGTGCCTGGCTATGTTCACAATCAATTAGCCGTTCCAGTGTTTGAACCGGGTACACCCGATGATCCCGTCCATTGATGTTTTCGGCAATACGCAAAACATTTGCTTCGAGAAGGATAATTTGCGATAAATGCAACTTTGAAAACACATATTCCGGAAGCAGTTCTACCTTGTTTTCCTTGTCCACAATGCAAAAGTGACCAGCCAACAGGAAATGAGGACATTTATTGAGCTTCGCATCAACAGCCGATATTAGTATGTCCTGATTGCTTTTTGCGTCTTTTACAACCTTGTTTCTCCCATATGTTTCACCGTTGATAGCACTAATGAGATCTCCTGCTGAAAACGCAGGAATACCGGTTGATGAACTCAGTTTATTACAAAGTGTGCTTTTTCCAACTCCATATACCCCAGCGACAAATATCACACTGTTCATTGGCATTACTCCTCATAGCCAGGAATTCTTTTCTTTAGCGATGTAATGATATTTTCCAATCGCGCTACTAAATCGTCGTAAGTCATAATGTCTGCGACATGTTTGTATTGTCGCTTTATTATTTCAAAGTCCCGTTTTTGCTGAGAATTAAATCCGTTGCTCCGACCAGCAATTATAATACCCTGAGGATTTACAATTTCAGGCGTAATAGTGTCTGGCAATAGTGCAGATAGTTTGTGTATTACCTCTTGTTGGCTTTTTTCAATGGATGACATACAGAGAATATACTTCTCGATCTGCTGAATTGCTCCAGAAAACTCTCTGACTGGGACATAATTGTTGCGATAGGAGGCCTGCTTCGTAAGAATCTGGACATCCGGTTTCTTAATCTCCAGAATATCGACATACCCATTCACATCAACCAAAACAAAATCCGGTCGCTTATAGTACCTATCTATTCCAGGAAACTCAATTTCTCGTTTGCAAAGAATATATTGGGGATACAGCAACTGCAAAATGTTGTGTATTCTAATCTGCCAATCGGCCTCGCTGATACCCTCACTGTTATTAAGCAACTGCTTCAACTCTTCAAGCGCAGCAGAAAACTCAGCAAGCTCAATTTCATCTTTTTTGCTTAAGATGCTGTGGGAGTTCTTTCCCTTAGCCATGAAGCGTTCATAGATTTGATCGTATTTATCACATTCAGGAAAAAACTCTTTTAAACATGTTGCAATCCGGCTGTTAGCATACTTATCCAGCTCTGCCGTTTTGGGAAACGAACCTATTAGTGACTGATATGCTTCAAAAGGCATTCCGTTTTTTGTATCCCAATCGCCGCCCACATAAATGTCTCGTTTAACCAAAGCATCTATTTTCGTGAGGATCGAGATATTGCGATAGGCAACAAACATTGACTGCTCTAGCTTGATGTCATTTGAGAAGAAAAACTTGTGGTCCGTATTGATTACTTCGGGATTTAATAGCGTGTATGAATCGTCAAAGGAGCCAATGCAAAATCGCAATGTATCCTCAAAGTCAAATTCATCGGGCTCCCGCAAAAGGCTTTTATTCACGACAAATGTGCGTTTGATCCAGAAATCTTTACCCGCTGAAAGTCTATCCGCTATTTCGTTCGTGCCCATTGCCGGAGAATAGCATAAAATCAGCTCTTTATTCACTCTTTCAAAGCTAATTGTCAAAACTATCGCCTCCCCAATCGGCCTTTGCAGGCGAATCACCCATTCAATTCAAAAATAGCAGCTATTGATTCTTCGTTAGATAATAAGGAATCCTCTGTCAATAGCGAAGTTATTATGTAGTGTCAGAAGTAATGCGCAAGCTCACAATAACACGTACTTACTTTGCTCGTGAAAAACACACGGCGCGGGAGTGAATCAGCTCCTCGCGCCATGGTGATTTTGGAGTTTGTATGGTCAGACATATGCTCTGTACCATTGTCTTAAGGGTTTCACTGTGCCCTTTTTTGTAATCTCAATACGCGAACAAAGATGATTAGACGATCATTTCTGCAAATCTGTTCTGATTTGAACACATCTTAGTCCAATAAAGCGTTGGGTTTAGGGCCGTATTCCTTTTTATTCTTTTGGAATGTAAAACTGTCATCGTCCCTCGGTATACATAGTTGCTGGTTTCATTGGGAGCCGGGAATCATCGTCCATATCCTTTTTGGAACATATCACTTAGATGAAGAGGCACGGATCCTTTGTAATGTGAATACAGCATTATCTATTTCATTTTTTTCTCGATTTATTATTTCTGTGTATAGCGCATAAGTTGAACGCACTACAGCGTCATCTGAACGAACAGTCCTCCTGCTCGTTGGAATGGTTTTATTACGTTGCCCATTCCTAATATTATATGCTTTGTATTTGGCCATTATCAAACCCTCTTCACTCTTTCTAAAAGTTATTCTATTATATCAGGACTGTATTTCGTCTTCAACATTATTTTATATGGTTCGCCAAGAGGAACATCGGTAGAAATCATCGTAAAGCTTTTGAAAATTGATGAATATGTCCTTAACTGTTTCATGTCATAAAAAGTTATAGTCGGATTGTTTCCGTACTCGTCGAAAATAAGGGAAAGAGGGACATATCTTCTTGTTTGTATAAAGCGGTCAAGCGCACGTCTTGTTGCTTTTTCTCTATCCAAACGAACAAGAACTAAGTGAACTGTATAACCTATCTCCTTTAGATTTTTTGCAAAAGATGCAATACGTTCAGGTTTGTCTCCAATTTTTGGAATCACCATGTTAATTTGATTTTCAACGGCAAATTGAAGCACAGACGACTCATTTGCATATTCTCCTTGCCCACCAAATACGACAACGGATGATTCCTCATGGACAACAGATGCTCCAAAATCGGTAGTACTATACTCAGGAAACTTTCTTTTTGCAAAATCTGAATCAAGGATTATTGCTCCATACTTGTCTGATAAGCAAGTTGCAATTCTTGACTTTCCAGAGGCAGGAAGCCCAATAACAAAAAAAGCCTCCGCCATTTTCATTAGTTCTGTTTTTGGCAGAGCCCCGCCTTTTCCCAAAACTATACTATCATCCTTTTTTAGACGTTTTTTTGTTATTAGTTCAGTATATATTGTTTTGCGAAGGGCTTTTCGTTCTTCGTTATTAGAATAATTAGGGATGCGATATGCATCACTTTTTAGTGTGTCTTTACCAAGAATGCTACGTTGATGCATTTCAGCAGATGTCACCGCTACAACATACTTTAGTATGGTGTCTTCATCCGCGTCACAGTTCAATGTATACTTGATAAACCTATTTGTATGGGGATGATCGTACAAGACTCTGCTGTGGTTACTCATATATTTTTACCAACCTATTATAATTCAAGAGGAGTGTAGTTATGACGCAAGAAGATTTTGATTTTGCAAATGGGATTTGTACCTTATCTAAGATATTATTCTTTAAAACAGCAAAAGGGCTGGGCCTCTCTACTGAAAAAATGCTAATTCTAATCCGCGATAGTAAGCATCTATCCTCAACTGATTGTAACAACTATCTTTATTACAAAGCTTCAAAATACAAAAAGAAAAGTTACACAACAAAGAAAGATTTCATTAAATATCTGCTGAAGTAACAACAATCTCAACTTTATATTACAATAATATAGCGTATTTTGACGAAAAAAGGAGACAGAAGGAAAATGCAAAAAAGAAATAATAGAAATGAAGTAATTTGCTCCTCACGTTGTAGTGATATTGAGAGTTCAAAGAGACGAAAACTCCGTCCTCTTGCTTACATAGATCGCTACACATATTTGGTTTTGACTTGATTTGAGTAATAAGGATACCGATGTCAGCTATCTCAATAGCTATCCATCTAATTCTCATCCCTCTAATAAAACGTTTTTCGACTGTGAAAGTGGACAGGGGCGTAGTGAAAAAGAGCAAAACGCAGAAAAAGCATCAACACGGCGCGGGGAGTAGATAGGCTCCTCGCGCCGGGGTATTGTTGGAGAGTACAGCAAGACAAAAACTCCGTCCCCTTGTCTTCTAATGAGACGCCCCCTTTCGCCTCCCTCGGAAAGGAACCTCTGCTACAGCCTGAGGTGGTGAAGGTTTCGTTTTGATGGGTCAGATGCTTTCCCATAATTCGATCGTCGATATATCGGTTAGTTGTTGAGATGCATTTTATCCTCCGGGCAAAGTTGGGTCACCTTGACTCGTTACAGACATTGTTATTCTCCGTACAACTTCACAAATATCTCTCTAAAGCTCTAGGATAATACATCTCTCTCCTAAGAAGCAGATCGTCATTTCTCTCATAAAGATCCAATCTGTCATCAATTATACTTTCCAACTCTTTGTCCGTTACGGGGAATAATGCTCCTTTTGAATATACTTTTGCTAAAGATAAAATATGTTCTTTTCTAAATGGAACAGACTGTCTAAGAATGACACCGCAGATCATCCCATTTAAATCGCTTCCAGTTCTAATATTGGAGTTAGTTTTTATATGACACATTCTTCTCAAGCCTCCTGATGAATGTCGAATGACCCAAAAACCTGCTTTTCTTGCTCGTTAATCTCACGAGCGATTGATTCAGATAAACGCTCAAAAACTACATCAACCACATTTGATATGTCAGTTCTACTCAATGTTTTACCTGGAATCTCAGGTGGTTTGACATAGATATAAATCCACGGTGTACTGTGCATCATTGCCTTTATCTGAGGTTTAAGAGCTATAGCTTCATCAAGAGGTGCCACCGCTCCATGATTATTGTAAAGATAAATCTCATCTTGAATAGATGAATGCTTTGGAAGACCGATCTTTCTTCTTCCAGTACTCTTAATTGGGCGGAAGTCCTCTATTACCCCTTCCTCTTTCATTCTATTCAGTTCCCGAATTAAAAGCTCATAGGCATCTTCAAAGCCGCATCCTTTAAGGAGTTCGAGATCCCCGGTTTGTTCGAGAACTAAAAGCTTCTCAGAACGCTTCACGGAATCCACCTGATTATAATAGGCTTCCGTCAATTTCGATTCTGGACTGTTCATTTTCGTAAGCTTATAATACTCAACACCTTTAAAGTTCTCAAGAGCTTTTCTAGTTATTCGGGCTTTTGTGAAAACCTCATCAATAAATCTTTTACAATCCTGTCCTCTCTTTATTACTGAATAATACTTTTTTGTGTTTAACAGGATTTCTTCCAGATTTGTTTTTAGAATATCCTGCGTACCATTATCAGGAATATTGAGAAGGGCTTTATGCAGGGTTGAAATCAAAAATGAATCATTCCATTGCATGATTCTTCTAGTATTATCACCGGACCTGGAACTTAGGGCCGTCCACAAGATACTTATTTCTGGATTAATGCATTCAGAGTCGTCACTATGTGTGAGATAATCAAGGGCAAGGAGTTTTACGGATGTCTGTAGCGCACCAGCAGTCTTCATGCATGTGTGGTGGAAGTTGATTCTGACAAATAGTTTGAATCGAGTATACAACACATCAATGATATCTTCTTCCACCTTCTTTGGGAAAGCAAAAACAAATGCTCCGTCATCGTGGTTTCCATACCATGCCATCTTCATCGGAGTAATCAACCGATCATACGGAATGTTGCCCCAATCCACACCACTGTTGTATGTATCTCGAACAATATAATCCAGTCTGTCCGCATCCATTATCCCATCAACAAGCGAATGAATTGATTTGAAAAAGCAGTCTTTCTCCGTTAGTATAGCCATAGCAAACTCAGCTATTGTGATGAAGTATATAGTTGTTGCTCGCACTGTGCTCTGATTAGCATTTTTATACTGTAGCATCATCCGTTCTATGGCATCACTGAACGCATGCTGCAGCAGTGAAAAACCAATTCGTTCATGCGTAGCTGCTTTATTCAATGTTTTATTCACATAAATAGAATTACAAACAAAGGCTTTATCGGGTTCTTCCGTTACAAAACGTTGCATGCAACGGCTAAACTCCGTCCTCTTTCTATCATCCCATCCCTCTTTATCCTCTGTATTATAAAGTTCTTTCAGAGTATTTTCTATAATGTGACTGAAGGGAGGGTGTCCAACGTCGTGGAAAAGAGCAACTATCCTTATTGCCTGCAGCAAACATCTATATATAAAATACCTCCGTATCTCAATTGATGTCGATTCACTTTGAGATGAAGCTGGAATCATAGGATAGTATTGAAACTGATTCAGCGCAAGTTCAGAAAAGATGTTACTGTCTTCATTAGCTGTCAATCTCGTTTCTTCAATACTATCCCAAAAGCTATCGACAGCAAAATCATTATAAAATGCACTATTCACATAATTTCTTATCTTGCCGTAATAACCAGTACCTCTATTCTCATCATTGCCGGACTCTATTGCAATATTATAGACTTCATCAAATCGCGTTTCCAAATCCTTAAAAAACATAGACGTCGTCAGATCGTCAGCGTTTGTAATAGATGAGAACAGCATCCTACTCGCCAATTGCATTACTCCAAGAGAATGCTCATACCTTTTCGTTCGATTTGAAGGATATGTCATATATACGGTGGAGCTCTGATAAATATCGTGTAGCCGATAGAAATATGGAGTGGATATCATTTCAGATTCTAAGGTGCTCAAGAAAATGGTGCCATGAATGACATCGGTTACCTGCTTAAGCTTATTGTCAACACTCATTACTTTTCTTCTCTCTTCTTTTGTATTTCAGCGTTGATATCTTTTTAACTCTCGGATATCCTAGCGTTTCTTTCCCTCATCACACCAACAATAGATTTCTTCATGCGTAGGTGTGATCATTATACGGAGCGTTCCCTCAACAGTTGTCTGCAAGTCTGCGCCGCCCCAGAAATACTGAATCAGATCCATCACTGAGTGATCCTAGAAATAATTATGAAAAACATGTTGAACAACATTCAGTTTTTCCGAAATAGATTACATAAGATCAGCTACATCTGGATACTAATGTCTAACAAGATTCGCACAGAAATCGGGAAGTATTGTTTTTACAACCGTTATCTGCTTTTCCGTTTTCTTTCCAATCTCTGCAAATCGACGCTCAATCACTGCAAATAATGATCTCTGAGGGCGCGAGTACTCCAGATGGACGGTTGTTGGTAGAATGATGTGCTTGGAAACAGCACATCATTATTCCAATTATAATTCAGATTAATCTGAGGATGACAATACATATTCAAAAGGACTTTAGTATCGAGAACCAGCGCACATTCTGCAAGAGTGCAAAGTAAACGATTTAAGAATATACACGCGCACAAATAGTATATGCATTTGAGCCGAACTATCTTGATGGTGCAATTTCTCGTTTGGTACTTATTATATTATTATATTATTATCTTAAAGTCAATAAAATATTGATTGTTAATAACAGTCCTTGTTTCGTGGTTCGTTGTTGCCAAAGCCGCTGTTCTCTCGCTCACTTAACAATAACGCAGCTCCAATCGAAAACAGGGCTTTGCCGCGCGGTGAGGCCGAGAGTGAAACAGCATGAGTCAAGAGACATTCCCTCGTTTCACCCTCCATGACAGAATCAGTCTGCCCATAATACTATTAGATGTCAAAATCGACGGTTGATCGATCAACATGAAACGAGAAACCATCATCGGTTTTGCTCTAATAGGATTAACCCGCCAACTTAATTCTAATCTTCATCTACATAATAAGTATATTCTTCTCTATTCTCATAGTCTCGACAAGTCCACATACTTGCAGTTTGTTCATGCATGTAGTTTGCTACACACATTCCGGTTTTGCGTTAATTTGAGTAATATGGATACCGATGTTTTAATCTAAACAGCTATCCATCAAAATCACCTCCCTATAATAAAACGTTTTTCGACTGAAATAGTGGACAGGAGCGGAGTGAAAAAGAGCAAAACGCAGAAAAAACATCAACACGGTGCGGGGAGTGATCAGCTCCTCGCGCCGTGGCGGATGAGATCAGTTGTTGTTTTCCTCGTGGGACGGCGAACCGTCCCCTGTCCCACACTTTGTCAGGCAAGACAAAAGCTCCGTCCCCTTGTCTTACAGTCCAGTAAAAAATTGGGCTTGGTTTTGTGTTGCCCTTTTACCCTTTTTAGACGTGAAAACCGTCCCCTGTACTCTTGAACTTTTGCTTATCATACTGACCTTGAGCTCCGTCCCCATCGTCTTGAAAGACATTCTATGGTTTTTCTGCAGGAAAAGAAAAACGAATTAGCTTCAATCGTTCTATCAGAATGCTAATTTCAACGAGCAAAATAACGAATATTATCATTATTTCAGAAAAAGAAAAATGATATGGTTTGTAATAGTGTATAATTTTTGAAAGGTTTATGTATAATACGAAACCACATGGGGCAACCATAAGCGGTAAATCAAACCAATGAATCCATTTACATTGACCATAAGATAAACGTTTACAAAGATAATAATCCGCACACAGAAGAATTATTGCGGTGATAAAGGTGAGTGCTTTTTGAGCAATGGAGATTTCATTATAAAAAATATAGTTTACTATTGCAGAGACATGGATAAAAATACTACATACCAAATGGAATAGCAGAATAATTATTTTTTTCATTTCAAGCTCCCTCCTTAAATTGCAACAGCCTCTTTTTGCACAAAAATGTAAAAAGCGTCCTTAAGGCTCGCGCTGAATTTAATAAATGAAAAAACCTTTTGGGGAAGCCTATAAACTGAAGCTTCAACTAACGCATCTTGATAGATTGTACGAGATTCTGCCAAAATCTTTGTGGTAACCTGCGCACAATTATTATTATATAAGTTGTATTTTCCATATTTGCCAGTTGGATTCTTGGCAGTTTTTAAGGACTCTGTAAAATCACCTGTTAAGTGTACCATATTGTCATATGAACCACTAAAACTATCTGTTTCATTTATTGCTTCTAATGTCAATTCTCCATCATATTCAACGCACCACGTTTTTGCATCGACATCTATACAGAAAACACATGCGGAGTAGCCATTTTCGTTTGCGCCCCAATAAAAATGCCACCAATTGCCATCTTCATCTTGAATTAAAGCGCCAATATGCCCTACATATTTGTCATCCAACAACAAGATTGCGTCTTCCCCTTGGGTGTCTTTTGTGTTCACCGGGTTGTTGAGACAATACGCAAACATATTGCACCCAGCGAACCCCTGGCCTGTGCTGGCGTAGCTGTCCGCATTGATAAACCGGCAGATCTGCGGATCGTAATAACGGCTCTTCAGATAGTAGAGTCCCGTCTCGACGTCATAGTAGTAGCCGCGGTAGCGGATGGGGTTGATCGCCGCCAGCGTGCCCGTAGCGGAAATGACCTGTCCCCAGGCGTTGTAGCTGTACTCGGCCTGACTCGTTCCGCTGGCATCGACGATCTTAACCACATCGCCCTGCAGGTTTGTGACATAGTAATAGGTCGTGCCGTTGTAGCTGAGCGCGTAAGGCGCACCACTCTCGTCGTAGAAGAATTCCAGGGTGTTCGTCCCGTCGTATTCCGCGATCAGCTTTCCGCCCTGCCAAGTGTACTTGTGCTCAACGGCGCTGCTCCCGGTTCCAACTGTCTTGGTCAGGCGCAGGCCGTCCACGTCGTAGGTGAAGGCCAGTGCGGAATGGCCGCTCGCTGCGTTGATGCTCGCCAGACGCTTGCCGTTCACCCAGGTCATCGCCGCCCCGTCGTACCAGGTCGTCGGGTTGCCGACCGTGTCGTAGGTGATGGCGTTCCCGTTATACGCCGTCAGCAGGTCACGCCACTCGGCATTGCCATAGGTGAAGGTATCTGTTCCGCTGCCGCTGGTCTTTGTCTTGCTCAGCATATTGCCAGCGGCATCATAGGTGTAGGTATAGGTCGTTCCACCGCGAACTTCTGTCAGCAACTGGTTCTGGCTGTCGTAGGTGTAGGCCGCGGGTGCGCTGCCGGTGATCGCCGTGATGTTCCCGACACTGTCGTAGCTGTAATTGCCGCTGAACAAGTTTGTGCTGCCATGGTTTGCCGTCAGGCTGCTGACCAGGGGGCTCGTATTGCTGCCAGAGCCGGCGAGATAGCTGTAATTGCGGGTGACGACCTCGCTGCTGCCGCTGCTTACCACGCGCTTCATCAAGCGTCTCAGCCCGTCATAGGTGTAGGCCATGCTCGCGCCGGGGCCGGTCATCGACGTCAGCGACCCATCGCTTGCACTGTAAGTGTAGGTATAAACGCGGTTGCTGCCCAAGGTCCCGTTCCACGACGGACTGACGGCATACGTAACATTCGTGGGGCGATTGGCCGTATCATAGCTTGCGCTGAAGGTCTGCACGCTGACGCCGCCGAACTGTTCTGTCAGACCGTTCAGTCGGCCAAGGCTGTCGTAGGTGTAGGCATAGGTCCGGTTATTGGTGTTGTCAGTCAACTGACCGAGTGTGCCCTCTCCCTTGTACGTATAGATGTACGCCGGGCTGCTGCTGTTATTATAATAAATGTTTTTGACTCTTTCAAGGTCATCGTAGTCATAAGCTACCGTATTCCCATTGCCGTAGGTCATTTGTGTCAGCAATCCGTCGTTGGCGGCATACGTGTAGCCGGCCAGGCTGCGGGTACCAACCTGAACCGCGGTCAGCTTTCCAAAGCCGTCATAGGCCATGTTATAGGTCTGTCCCAGTCCGTTCACCGTGCGCGTCATCGCTGACAGCCGGCCAATGCCATAGGCATAGCCAAGCGTGACATCGGTCATCGAATAAGGAAAAGATTATCGACTAAAATACTGGACAGGGGCGGAGTGAATAAGGGAAAAACACAGAAAAATCACCACGGCGTGTGGAGCTGATTCACTCCCTGCGCCGTGTTGATGCTTTTTCCGCTCTTTTTCACTCTATCCCCTGTCCGCTTTTACCGTCAAAGAACGTTCTATATTACATAATCATCCCGGATTATAAATAATTTGAATAGGTAACAAAAAGGCTTGTAGTCCAAAGAATACAAGCCTTTCAACTTAAAGGGTGAAGTATTGCGAGATCGTGCCGCTGACCTCTTAAATGCTATTCATGTGCGCTCCCGGATCGTACGTGTACATACCTACATACACTGGATCGGTAGAGTGCTTCAACGAGGGAAAACAGAAGCACTTTACATTGGCATAACATTTTTTATTGACATATAAAGCAATTAATTTATAATATATATAATTACATTACATAATTACCTATTTCTATTTGCTTTTATATAATTTAGACATTTTTGCTAAACTGTATTGTCTAAACTGACAAAAAATGTTCCGTGTGTTGAAAAAAATAGTTGATTATGGTAAAATCTTAATGGAATTGGGAGAGTAGTAATGCCTTTTGTATTACAACAGACAAGAGATATATTATCAATAATTTCTGATTTCTCTGGCATTATAGGGGTCATTATTTCTATTTTAACATTGTTTGTTGCTAAAAGAATAAGAAAGAAAATGTTAGAGCAGCAAGAAAAGGGAAAGTTTAGAGATGAGGCTGAAGAAATCATAGAGGACCTTAAAACCATAGAGGAATCAATGTCAACTGACCATTTATTTACAAAAAAGATTATTGAGCAGTTAGATCGGCAAAGCGAGAGACTAATTAATGAATTTTCTCGTGCATTAAAGGGCTCAAAGGGTCATCTGAAGAAGGTTGAAAAAGAAACAGAAATTTTACTCAAAGAGATGGAGGTGAGAAATGACGAAAAAGCTTCCGATGGATATTACAATGATATGACCCGAAAACTTGTGAAGTATCTAAGAAGAGCAATTGCTGAATTGCAGAAAGATAGAGCGTTAACATGAGATATAGTTCACAAAAAGAAATAGAGAAGATCATAAAGAGAACAGTTGAAGAAGAACTTCAGTGGGCTACTCTTGAAAACTTGTTGATGCAAGTAGACAATTATAATGACCTTTTCAATGCCTCACGAGCCTTAAAAAGGTATAATAACTTATTAAAAAACTATTACAATAGCAAGCCAGAAATTTGTTATGTTGCGCTAGACGAGGAACAAAATGACGCCATCTATGTTTTCTCAATTGTAAATGGTGTTTTTATCTTTATTGTTGAAAATGAGAAAAATGTTGTCTCTTTTCCAATAGAAAGTCGATCAACGGGATTGAGACTATTAAATGCAATACAGTATTCATCATCAGGTGATGCTACGAATATTGCATTAAGTATTACCAGCGAAATGTTCGTTCATTGACTTAACGTTGTCTACTATTTCGGTTAATAATACTCCAATTTTCAAGAGAGTCTTAGCATTATACGATTGTTTGTTTATATTATCTATTGTTTTCCTTATTTGAAGAATGGCACTATTGCCAGCAAGAATTGCGTCCGTAGACAATTCGTCAATTGAAACGATGTCGGAAGCAGAATTCATTTTTTGAGTATATTCCTCCGTGTTAGTAATAAGTCTGTAAAAATTATTGCATATCATACATCTCATCTCCCGTTGATTCTATTATTACATACTATGAAAGAAGAAAAAGGGCGAATAAACAAATCTTTTTGAAAACTTAACAAACAAATGGGCTGCCCTGAAAACGAAAGCAGTGCAGCAAGGAAAAGGCACGACAAATAGGCTCAGGAAAATGACAAGGTCAAAGATCATTTTTCTGAGCCTTTATTATGAGAAAAGGGAATCAAACAGTAGCAGATGAAAGCGGAGTTAGCGTAGCAGAGAAAGATAAGGGATAAGGTAGAATAAGCTTTTGCCATTTTAAATTCATTATAATCGGCAAAAACGGCCGCACTTTTTCCACTGCAATCGGCGGAGGACGGCGGTCGTTGATGCGGCCGCCAACGGCCGCTTGGCGGTGGCCAGCGGCCGTATGCAAAACATTATTCCACGGTGCTCTTGACATGAGCCTCCATCGCGCATGATTCAATGGCAAACACAGCAGAACAGCGCCTTTCGGCCTGTTTGCCTTGGCAAATAGCCTATCATGCGCTACTCATGTAAAGAGCCTTTCGCGGCATAAGGTTTTGCTAAAAAGTGGCCGCTGGCAGACCGCATCGCGGCCGTTTCGCTCCGCATCAGTGGCCGTTAGCCACCGCAATATGCATTCCACTACTTGTCAAGCGCTTTTTGTTATATTTCGATAACAAAAACCAGCAACATACCGATGTACATTGCTGGCTTTTCTATGAACATTTGCTTATCTTACTGCTATTGAGCTCCGTCCCCTTGTCTTGCTGGATTTCTGTAAAACTACTAATTGCTTGACTTGATTTCTAACAGGACATCTATCACGTTCCCTTTGTAGTCGAGCTTGTAAATATTACAATTCTCGTCACAAGCAATTATTCCGCTGTCATCAAAGATGTACAAGCCGTCAAAAATCATATTGCTTACCTTTTCTGCGCTTAAATCTGTTAAGTTAATAATATAGCTGCCTTCGACTTCGTCATTTTCATAGCGTGTCATTCCGATCTCGCCATACTTTTCATAGCGTTTTACGGAATAATACAGTTTATCATCAAAGATGTTGATTGTCGAAACGGAATAGAGGCAAGGAAAGGTCAACAGTTCAATTGCTTCGCCGGTAGATTGTATCAAATACAAGTGTTGTTTGCCGCCTTGGGAATAACCGCTGCAGTGAACCACCAATCCATATTGCGTTGAGATAAGCGTACATTTGTTTCCGCAGTTTAACCCGGTATCCTGCCATTCACCGCCCCTTTCCCGCATTAGCAGACACGGATCATACCCTGGTTCATAATTCAATACATATTCTTTCTCGCCAAGGTAATATGGTCTCAACGCATTGCTGACAACCTGGGCATTTCCTTCTCTTACAAGCAGATAATCTCCTTGAATACCATCGTCAAACAATCGCAACCATAGTTCGCTTCCTTCTACACGAATGTCCCTACGAAAAATGCTTTGTTGCCCGCTCCAGACCAGCTCTGATTTTCCCGACCCCAGATCCATTTTATACAGACTGTTCATTTGATCTGCAGAACTAAAGAAGTACAGTTCGCGTCCAATCTGCCCGGCGATTGTGGTTACATCCGAATTTGTTTCGCCGGCAACCGATAGCTTGCAGATTTTTCTTAGCTTTCCTGGCTCTAGCCGACTCAGATACTGTGCAGCTGTTCCAAATGAGTGAGGATGAAATACCGGATAAACATACAGCGCCCCCTCCCAGCAACCAAGCCAGAGCTTGGCTTGATCCTGAATCACTATTTCGTGGCTCTCCGCGTATGGATCAAGAAAGATAGGCTGTACTGTTACTGAAACACACGCAGACAGGCAAGACGCTACTGCAAGCATCGCACAAATAATCTTAACAATATGGGATGAAAAAAATGTCATTGCGAGAATGCTCTCCTACTTAAGCTACCAAATTATATAGAATCAGTGATATGGGAAAAATAGATTGGTACGAAGGAAGAAGTCGAACCTTTAAATAGATATAATTGGGAATAATATCTCTATAATCGCCAAATTGTGCTAATGTAAATCGCGAGTCACTCTCCATAAAAGCAGCCAACGTATTTTGAACGCAGTTATTTGTTAGAAGTTTGTATTTTTCGCCTCTTTCGGAAATTTTTTTGGCTTTATTGGTTGTCCTTGTATAATCACCACTAAAATAACTGGTCGATGTAATTTTACTCGCTCGATTTCTGATATCTCCGTCGTTGAATGATTGATTAATCGCAGAGACAACGCCTTCTGTTGTGGTCATTTCACAGCCTTCAGTATCTAGCTTAATGAAAACGGGAGCACTTTCTGTTCCTGTTATGATATCAGCAGTAAATGACTCATTTGCAGGTCCCCAAAAGAAATAAAACCAATCTCCGCCCTTGTCTTGAGAAACCAAGCCAGAATGGCCAAAACCAGAAGCAGATCCAGCTTCTTGAATCCAAACAGCGTCCGCCCCAAAGCGATCTATTAAGTTGGCCGGGTTGTTGAGACAATACGCGAACATATTAGTCCCGAGGAACCCTTGCCCAGTGCTCGCGAGGCCATCAGCATTAATAAACCGGCAAATATGCGGATCATAATAACGGCTGGATACGTAATAGAGTCCCGTCTCGACATCGTAGTAGTAGCCGCGGTAGCGGATGGGGTTGACTGCTGCCAGCGTGCCCGTAGCGGAAATAACCTGGCCCCAGGCGTTATAGCTGTACTCAGCCTGACTCGTTCCGTTGGCATCGACGATCCTGACCACATCGCCCTGCAGGTTTGTGACATAGTAATAGGTCGTGCCGTTGCAGCTGAACGCGTAAGGCGCGCCACTCTCGTCGTAGAAGAATTCCAGGGTGTTCGTCCCGTCATATTCCGCGATCAGCTTGCCGCCCTGCCAGGTGTACTTGTGTTCAACGGCGCTGCTCCCAGTTCCAACCGTCTTGGTCAGACGCAGGCCGTCCACGTCGTAGGTGAAGGCCAGCGCGGAATGGCCGCTCGCTGCGCTGATGCTCGCCAGACGCTTGCCGTTCACCCAGGTCATCGTCGCCCCGTCGTACCAGGTCGTCGGGTTGCCGACTGTGTCGTAGGTGATTGAATTGCCGTTATACGCCGTCAGCAGGTCGCGCCACTCGGTATTGCCATAGGTGAAGCTGTCTGTTCCGCTGCCGCTGGTCTTTGTCTTGCTCAGCATATTGCCGGCGGCATCGTAGGTGTAGGTATAGGTCGTTCCGTCATGAACTTCTGTCAGCAGCTGGTTCTGGCTGTCGTAGGTGTAGGCTGCGGGTGCGCTGCCGGTGATCGCTGTGATGTTCCCCACACTGTCGTAGCTGTAATTGCCGCTGAATAAGTTCGTACTGCCATGGTTTGCCGTCAGGACGCTGACCAGGGGGCTCGTATTGCTGCCAGATCCGGCGAGATAGCTGTAATTGCGGGTGACGACCTCGCTGCTGCCGCTGCTTACCACGCGCTTCATCAAGCGTTTCAGCCCGTCATAGGTGTAGGCCATGCTCGCGCCGGGGCCGGTCATCGACGTCAGAGACCCGTCGCTTGCACTGTAGGTATAGGAATAAACACGGTTGCTGCCCAACGTCCCGTTCCACGACGGACTTACGGCATACGTAACATTCGTTGGGCGATTGGCAGTATCATAGCTTGCGCTGAAGGTCTGCACACTGACGCCGCCGAACTGTTCTGTCAGACCGTTCAGTCGGCCAAGGCTGTCGTAGGTGTAGGCATAGGTCCGGTTATTGGTGTTGTCCGTCAACTGACCGAGTGTGCCCTCGCCCTTGTACGTATAGGTGTAGGCCGGACTGCTGCTGTTATTATAATATATGTTTTTGACTCTTTCAAGGTCATCATAGTCATAAGCTACCGTATTTCCGTTGCCGTAGGTCATCTGTGTCAGCAATCCGTCGTTGGCGGCATACGTGTAGCCGGCCAGGCTGCGGGTGCCAACCTTTACCGCGGTCAGCTTCCCGAAGCCGTCATAACCCATGTTGTAAGTTTGGCCTGCGCTGCCCACCGTGCGGGTCATAGCCGTCAGACGTCCGCTGCCATAGGTATAGCCGAGGGAAACGCCTGACATGGAGCTGCCAGTTACACGTCCATTTGCAGCGTTGTAGCTTGTGTTTACTGTAACCTGCTTTGGATCTGTCACAGCTGTCGGCTGTCCCAACTGTTTGCTGATGGCGTTATCATAGCTGTAGCTTACGGTGTTGCCGCGTGTGTCTGTCTGCGTGGCAACGAGATTGCCGTTGTTCGTGTAGGTCGCGGAGCTGCCCATATGCAGGCTGCCGCCTGTCAGCGTGCTTGTGGTGGCGTTGCCCTTCGCGTCATACGTCAGGGACATGGATAAGCCTGCATTTGTTACACCCGTTACGTTATGATGGCTGTCATAGGTATAGTCAAAGGTACCGTTGCCCTTCGTCACTTGGCTGATCAGATCCGCGCCGGAGTAGCTGTAGGTCTGCGTCTCGTTTGAAGGAGTAGCCACTGAAATCAAGTCGCCGTTGTCGTTGTACTTGTAGCTCTGCGCCACTTCTTTTGTCAGACAGGCATACGTAAAGAACGCTGTATTGGGGTTGCTGTCGAAAGCAAACGCAACGGTTATCGTACTGACTGTCTTACTCGGCTGTTTCGGCACGATAGGAAGCACATTGTATTGCCAGGCTGTGCTGTCTGCGCAAAACGGAGACTTATGTACCTCAGTCGTGTTATCCGAATACGTAATTGTTGCACGGATTTCAAAGCTTCGGTTGTCGGAGGTCAGGGCTACAGAACCGGCCTTTGCCCAGCCGGAGAGAATATAGGTCTGCGTACCCTCGGTGTTTACGGCTACAGTCTGCGAGACAGAATTTGCTGTGCTTGCTGCGCCGGTTATCTGTATCGCCCGACCAAAGGTGCTGTCCGACACATAGTTCGCTCCGCTCCATCCACTGCTGCCGCTCATATCTCCGTTGGTGAGCAGGTTATTGGATGTAAAGCTATAGCCGCCTGTGCTGCCCACCGGCCGCATACCGACACCGCTGTCAACCAGCAGGCGGTTATTCGAGCTGGAAGTCCCGCTGTTTGTCGAATACGCTGATGCTGCCGCGCTGTAAATCAACTTGCTGTCGCTGCTTCTTGTACCGCTGCTGACGGTTCGGCCAAAGTAGTCAAAGACGCAGCTGGTAATCAGGTCATCAGCACTGTTCAATACACGGTCTTTGCCGCAATAGCGGTACGTGCGAACCCCAGAGGCTCCTGCGGCCGTAACCGACGCGCCTGCTGTGCTGCCCGCCTTCTCCGTGAAGCTGCTTATCAGACTCTGACTGTCATACGCATAGGTCATGGAATACGACGACTCATTGTCTTTTGCCGTCAGGAGCCGCCCGCTGCTGTCATAGGAATAGCTTACCGTTGTTCCATCCGCGTGTGTAATTCCGGTCAGTACGCCTCCGGAATAGGTGAAAGAGGTCGTCTGGTTAGCCGAATCCGTAATGGTGCTTAAATAGCTGCCGCTGTAAGTCAATGTGGCAACCGTCTCGGCGTTGCTTCCATTCAGCGTTCTTGTCACGGATGTCACACGGTTGGCACTGTCGCGTACATAAGTGATCCTGTTCCCATTGGCATCCTGGGAATAGCTGAGCAGACCGTCCGTGAAGTAGCTGTATGAGACCAAACCAGGTTATTGTTAATCCAGCTGGCATAGGTGCTGCAGCCAGACGGCCGCGCCATGTCAACCTGATGAATATAGTAGTCTTTTCCTCCTCCGCTATAGCCGGTATTCGGCTGATGCAGTGTTAGCGTTGAGCGCACAACCATGCAATTCGCCGGGAGATTCGGAAGCTGATCAAAGCCTAACATCACGCGGTATTCCACCGTTCTCCTAAGGTACGAGTTATAATCATACCCGCAATACAGGATTTGATGCGTTCCCGATGGCGATGTCTGATTTGAACTGACATAGTTAGAGGATAGACCGTTGTTATAGTTGTATGCCGCAACTGTCACGGCCGGGTCAATGCTCACGGGGTAAGCGCGTCCTGCATCCTTCAGCCAGTCGTTGTCCGCACATATGGTCAGCAGATATTTGCCTTCACCACGATCCTCGAGAGCATATGAAAGCCCGTTACTGTACTCTCCCTTCGCGTCCAACATATACCCCGCGGGGATGCACATAATGCTCTCGCCCTTATGATCACAAAACAGAATACTGCCGTCATCCTCACGATGCGGTTTGAGCTCACCGCAGTCAAGCATGAATGAGAAAGAAGCATCTTCCGTTGGCTCGCGCAAAACGATGTTTTCTTTGATTCCGATCGGGTGCACCCAATATTCCAGATCAACACCGGGAAGAACTTCCTCATAACGCAGTCCAGCCGTCAGATTTTGCGGAGTTACCGCTGCTTCAAAGCTGTCCTTTTCATAAGGAGCTTCGGGCTTCAACAGCACAGCCGATCGTTTTTCAATCTCCCAGGCCGGCGTAAAACGCAGCGTATTTCTTCCGTCCGAGAGAACAACAAGATCCGATGCATTTGACAATTCCGCGAGACGAACATCGACCAATCCCGCTTGATTGCGATATTCGTTCCCCGCATCCTCAACGCTTCCTGGATCTTCTGCCGCAATTGATGTACCATCCGTTGGCACTGTACCCCTGTCGATTTCCGCATCAGAATCGGTAAGCTTGCTCTGCTCTTTCTCTCGTTTGACAAGCTTCAAAGTGTTGTCAATGTCCTGAAATACTCCATGGCCATCCAGATAGTGGACCGGCTGCTCGTAGAGAATTGCGACATCAATTCCGTCACTGAGATGGAAATACTTTGTCCCCGTATCACGCAGCTCTTTATTCTCCCAAAGCACATCTTCTGCGTGATACTCTTTCTTCCCGCTATTGCCTAAATCCTCTCCTTCATAAACGATTCCTGTGTCATCGCTTTGAGGTTCACTCAAAGGAGTCTCTTCCTCCCGATCGCCGGCACTAACGATTTTATCGTCAGAAACAGCGAACGCAGTCGTTGGCAGAAGCTGTACCAGAAGCAATACTGCCATAAAAACCGATAACCAACGCCTCCAAATTGATTTCATGTGTCTCCCTCTTTCTTTTTTATATTTTCAAACAATTTGTGGACGGACTTTGTGAACGCTATTTGGCAAAATTATATTATATATTTATATTTTTATAATACTATCATTTTAATGTTATGTCAAGCGTTTATGCCGTTCCAAATAGGGTCTCGGACGGTCCATGAAGGGAAAACAGTCCGCCACTGGTAGAAATACATCATTGGCAAGCAGGGCAAACTTCATGAAGTTTTGCAAAAATGAGCAATCCGGCTGAACGCCGGACTGCTCATTTTGCTTGTTGGGGCACTTCCCCAATCCCCTGGGAACATTGGATTTCTCCAATGCCTGCGCGTTTTTGCAAAACGCTTTTTGATTAGGTGCGCGTCGAAGTCGGTTCATCTTTTTCAATTTCGGGGTCCTTTTCTATACCGAGGATGCGGTCAACATTTGCCTTAACGATCAGCAATTCTTTCATCTCATCTCTGGCTTTGCGGTACTCCGCGTAGGCAGTTTTTTTCTTGGCGATCAGCTCGGCGTACTCGGAATTGATCTCTTTTACAGCGGGCAGCTTTTTCAGCCCGGCATCATCAAAATATTTCTTTGCAGCCTTATGAAGCAAGATCTCACTTTCATGTTCGGCAAGATATCTCTTGGAATACCCTGCTTTGCGGTAGACCACATAAGTGCCTCTCGTCTTTGCATAATTGATGATGTGCGTTCGCATGATGGATAGCTCCGCCATGCGTTGCTCCGCGGCCTTGATCTCAGCAGAAAGCTCACGGAATCGGTCAGAAGATCCGTGAGCTTTTTTTGCAAGATCGGGATAGTAAAGCAGATCGTGTTCCTGCAGATAGAGTACAGTCTCAGCCATCTGCTTGAGATTAAATGACTTCGCCCAGCGCTCGTACCCGGGGCCTTTTCCTTGCTGCATCCGAGCCTGAATATCGACAAGCAGATTGATCGGTTTCTCCTGCCGCGGCTTTTTTCGATGCGGCGCTTTTTTCGTGCCATCGATGATGGCCCGCAATTCTTCGGCAGAGTATCCGTGGCCGAGCGTGTCAAAACGTGCGAAGCGGTGATCCGTGCTGATTCGGATAGACGGATTTTTGCGCGGCCTGATCTCACACCCCGCAGCAGAAAGGATCGACAGCAATTCCTCAAAAGAGCTCGGCTGCTTCGCCAGCGCATCATCAATGGCAAGACGAATCTGTTCACGGTGCGAGAGCTTTGGCTCTTGCCCCTGCCAGATGTTATACGGCTTTCTCTTCCCGCTCGGCTTTTCTATCACCGAGAGATTGTGCTCCGTGCAGATCAGATCGCTGAGCTTTCGCACAGCTCTTGCGGATCGAAGAAAATTGCGGAACTTGTGCTTGTGATCCAGTGAAGTGGAATTCCAAATGATATGGTTATGGATATGCGCGCGATCCGTATGCGTGCAAACGATGAAAGCATAGTTGCCTTTGAGAAATCGGCTGGCCAATTCATAACCGACTTGGTTCGCTTCTTCCGGCGTGATCTCGCCCGGTTTAAACGATTGCCGAATCTGATAGGCAATCACATCGTTCTTTTGTGCTCGTCCGGTGAGGATCTGATACTCCCGTTTTGCTAACAGAAACTCACTCTCAACCGAGCGCGGATCACATTCATAAGAAGAGATGAGCTCCTGCTCGTTCGTCTTGTCCGGATTCATGGCATAGGCCGTGCGGTCATGCAGACATTGTGCCAGCGTTTTTCCCTTATTCAAATGCATTGAGATTATTCTTGTTGCTGCGATAAGTTCACCTTCAGTATTGGAAAAAGAAAAGTGCCACAGATCATTTCTTTGCACGCTGATCTATGGCACATTGCATTACTTGTTTTCAGTTTTACGTAGATTCTGTTTTAGAGAACGCATGGTTTCTGTAATGATTATCATTTCCCGATGGGTACAGTCTGCGAGAATATCGGATGCTGCCCGCTCAAATGCCGAAGAGGCCGCAATCAGACTGTCGCAAAGCAAGTCGTCGGTTGTAACTCCTAAAGCATTTGCGATATTTACGATTGTCTGCAGGCTTAGTTTGGTTGCCCCGCGTTCAATATGCGAGATGTTAGATGGCTCTTGATCGGACAGCTCAGCCAATGCTTGCTGCGTTAAACCATGCTCTTTTCTGATCCTTCGAATTCGAATACCAATAGCTGAATAATCAAGATCCATACGCCCACCTCTTTCTAAATGTTATTGTAAATCCGAAAAGGATATGATAGAATAAAGCGTACATCCGAAAAGGATTTATACTAACATTCTGACGAAAAAGATATGGGCTAGTAGTCTGTAACACTTAACTGTGATATAAGATGCAAGTAGGATTTCGTCAGGCAAGGCGGAGGACGCAGGCGGGCTGACGCCCGTCAAGGACGACAACGCAGCATCACGGAATCCTACGCCGCAGATTATACCATTTTTAGGTGTTACAGACTACTAGTATGGCTAACGAGCAACCCCGTTATTCGTGCTGATTTAGGGAAACAGGAATAGTAAACAGCAGCCGGTCAGACAGCCTGCTCAATGGTAAAGTGCTATATATGTAGAAACCAAAGCTTCCGGTTGTACTATCAGCCCCAGGCAAAGGCACTCAACAAAGCGTTTACCTGTAGTAAGTTATATAAAAGGATTATTATGGAATACCGTGTTACGAAAAGCGAATTAGAAATCTTGAATGTACTGTGGAAGGCAGGCGAGCCGCTTTCTCGCGCAGATATACTCGAAAAATCAACAGGGAAAACATGGAAAGATAACTCTATTCATATTTTCCTTAATGGAATGCTTAAAAAAGGCATCATACATGAAGCTGGTTTTAAACGGTCTGGAAAGGTTTGGGGTCGTCTTTATGAGCCTGCCATTACAATTGAGGAATACTATGCAGACCAGTTTGCAGATGGCATTTCCCCAGATCCAATCAAACTGCTCCAAATTCTTATTAATAGCCCAAACTTAGATGCAAAAAAGATTGACAAACTCCTATCGACACTTGAACAAGTACAGAGGGACACAACGAAATAAACAAGGCTGTCACGACAGTCTCGCGAGCCTCTGCAGGATTCCGTTAAAGGCATCCCATACTTGATTGAGCGAAGACTTCATATCTGCAAGATCCTCGTTATATAGCCTTCCAGTCGCATTGACGCGCTTTGTGAGCTGATTGAAGTTGTCGCTGGTATGCCGTAAAAGAGTACGGGCTTCTTTCAGCTCAGGAAGGTCAAGCTCGATGATCTGACCGTCAATGGCTGTTTTGCGCAAGTAAGCGCTAAGGTTTTCTGTGCCAACAACAGCCATCTTCTCGCGGATCATCTCCAGCTCTTCGGCGGACACATAGAACTGTACAGGGATGTTTCTTCTCAAAACTGTCACCGTTCCGGCTCAGATCCTTTCTTTTCTGCTTTTGGGCCGGGCTTGGCGGGCTGCTTCAGCTTATCCAGCGCCGAGGACTTCTTGACGCCGTAAGGCCACTCGCGGATCTGATCCTTGGAGATCATGGCAAAGATTCCCTTGCGGTCGTTGAGCTGCGAAAAGGTCAGCGTGTCAAAATATGAGAGGCTGCCTTGCAGCGCCTCAATATCCTTGGAGCCGGCCCGCTGCAGGAATTTGGGCGAGATCTCGACCATGATATGCGTCCTGTTGGGGCTGTTCGGCTCTCCGTTCTTTTCAAAGAAGGCGTTGATGCGTTCCGCTTCCGCCTGGATATCCTTCCCGGTCAGCGGTTGTGTCAGCAGGAACTGATCCCGCGCCATGTCGATGTATCCGTTCACCAGCGTGGGATGAGCCTCCACGCAGAAGGCCGTGTTGCGATCTCCGTTAAAGCCGTCCTTGTCCTCCGGGATATACATGGTGGCAGCCCAGTCCTTATTGCTCCGGGAGAAGCGTCCGTCCCAATCCTTTTGCCGGACAGTGTTGGCCAGCACATAGAGCACGCGGTGGTAATTGTACTTGTCCACGACCTCGGAGACAGCGGCAGGATCGAGACGGTTGTCATGGTAATGGTTTTTGATGGCCTCCTGGATGGCGTCCCGGCAGCCGATGTTTGCCGCGCGGGATTCCCGGTACTTGTCCAGCTCGGCGTTCTCTCTGGCGTATTCGCCGGAATGGAGATAGATCGGCAGATCGCGCAGCTTGTTTTTCTCCCGTTCCTCCTCACTGAGCAAAATATTCGCCAGATCATAAACCGTGCTCGAGACAACATCCATGTAGTTTGTCTCCCGGTGCTCGAATGCGTCAAACAACTCTCCCAAAAGGTTCTCCTGCGCCAAAAGCACACGGGCCTGCTCATCATCAACATCATGGTATTCAAGCGTGAGGATGATGTCCTCCCGAACCGTGTATTCGTAGGCATGGCTCAGGATCTCAGCGGGAGGCTGTTCAAGCAACCAGGCTCGGTATTTCTCCTGCTCGGAAAAGAGCTTTTCATACAGAGCCTTGTTCAATTCTTCGTTGGTTATTATCTTCCCTCCATTTCATGAGTAGTTTTGCGCTCGCCGGTCGTATTGATCGGCGGGCGTTTCAGTTTGTCCAGCACAGACGGGCGGGCGGACTTTGCAACCTCCTCGCTTTCCTGTATTAGCTGGGCTTGATCGTGGCCGTCCAGGTTCAGCTCCATGTCCAGCTCGACCAGGCGGGCTGTCTTGTCGCGCAGCTCCTGTTCCTGTGGGAAGGGTTTGCCGACCTCGGCCTTTGCCGCCTCCTGCTGCTGGATGAAGTTCTCCAACTGCGCCTGCATTGCCCGCATACGTTCCGGGATCTTCTCCAGCACATTTTCAATACGAACCAGGTTGCCGCGAGGGTCGCTGCCCAGGTCAATGCTGTGCGTCATCTCTCCACAAAGGCGAAGGGTGTACTGACCGAAAGCGGACAGCTCTGCCGTCATGGTAAAGCCGCGGTAGTGCCCGATCTCAATCGCATCGGTGCTTTTTACGTCGGTCACGGCGTCGATGAGCGCAGCTCCGGCGTTTTCCTTATCCGTCAGCTTGTCGCCGCGGATCTCCATGCCGACAAAGCCCTCTTTCGGAAGCGGGTGCTCCGCAAGGGTTCTCAGATCGGCCTCAAAGCCACGGATAAAGCCCTTGCTCTCCTCGATCTTCTGCGGGAAGAATTTCAGGATCTGATCCTCCAGCCGGAACTGCTTGCTCTGATGGTCTGCCTTCAGCAGCTTGAGCTTGGACACATCCACATCCAGATCCATGCGCTCCTTGATGCGGGGATCACCGGCACACAGCGCCTTGACCTCGGCAAAGGACAGAGCCGTTTCGTCCACGTCCTCACAGGAGCGCACGGGAGATTTGCTGGTCATGATCTGCGAGATAAAGCGCTGCTTGGTCTCCAGCGTCTGCCAGAGGTAAGCGTCAAAGGTGCCTTCGGTCACATAGCGGCAGACATGGACGGTCTCGTTCTGGTTGCCCTGGCGCTCGATGCGGCCCTTGCGCTGGGTCAGATCACGGGGACGCCACGGGGCGTCGAGATCGTGCAGGGCGATGAGGCGATCCTGCACATTGGTGCCGGCACCCATTTTGGCGGTGCTGCCGATCAGCACGCGCACCTGGCCGCTGCGGACTTTTGCAAAGAGGTCGCGCTTTTTGGCCTCAGTGTCCGCTTCGTGAATAAAGGCCACCTGCTCCGGCAGCATCCCGCCCTCGATCAGCTTTTTCCGAATATCGTCATAGATCGTGAAGGACACTTCCTGCGCCCCTTCCTTATCCGCGCTCTTGGCCTTTTTTGCTTTCGGCGTGGAGAGGTCGCAGAACACAAGCTGCGTCAGCTTCTGATCCTCGCCGTCCCGCCAGTATTGCAGAATGTTCTGGACACACTGATTGACCTTCGTGCCCTCTTCGTCGGGCAGCAAGGGATTGATGATGCGCTGATCCAGACCGAGCTTTCGCCCGTCCGAGGTAATTTTCAGCATGTTGTCCACGGAGGAATCGACCGCACCCTTGTGAACTTCCGTCGCACGCTCCGAGAGCTTTTTGACCATCTCTTTCTGGATCTCCGTGGGCTTGGAGGCGTGGTTGTGGTACTCCACCTTCGGCGTCGGGAGATCGAGCTGGTCGGCGGTCTTAATATCCGCCACCTCCTTGAAGAGTGTCATCAGCTCCGGGAGGTTAAAGAACTTGGCAAAGCGGGTACGGGCACGGTAGCCGGTGCCCTCCGGGGCCAGCTCCAGGGCCGTTGTCGTTTCTCCGAAGCGAGAGGCCCAGCAATCGAAGTGGCTCATGCCCAGCTCCTGCAGCCGGTCATACTGCAAATACCGCTGCAGCGTGTAGAGCTCCGTCATGGAGTTGGAGATCGGCGTACCGGTGGCAAAGATGATCCCCCGGCCCCCGGTCAACTCATCCATATAACGGCACTTGGCAAACATGTCCGAGGACTTCTGTGCATCCGTGGTGGAAAGCCCGGCCACGTTGCGCATCTTGGTATAGAGGAACAAGTTCTTGTAGTTGTCGCTTTCATCGACGAACATCCGGTCCACGCCCAACTGTTCAAAGCTGATCACATTGTCTTTCTTCTCGTCAGCCTGCAGCTTTTCCAGCCTTGCCTGGAGGGACTTCTTTGTTTTCTCCAACTGCTTAATGGAGAACTTTTCATCTCGCTGCCAGGACAATTCCTCTATACCTGCCTCAATATCTGCGATCTGCTCCTCCAGAATACGCTGCTGCCGTTCCTTGCTGATCGGGATCTTCTCGAACTGGCTGTGCCCGATGATGACGGCATCGTAGTCGCCGGTTGCGATCCTGCTGCAGAACTTCTTGCGGGCTTTCGGCTCGAAGTCCTTTTTGGTCGTCACGAGGATGTTGGCCGAGGGATAGAGCCGCAGGAACTCCGAGGCCCACTGATCGGTCAGATGGTTCGGCACGACAAAGATAGACTTGCTGCACAGGCCGAGACGCTTGCTTTCCATGGCGGCGGCGACCATTTCAAAGGTTTTGCCTGCACCGACCTCGTGGGCCAGCATGGTGTTTCCACCGTAGATCACATGGGCGATAGCGTTCTTCTGATGCTCCCGCAGCGTGATCTCCGGGTTCATCCCGGCAAAGACAAGATGACTGCCGTCATACTCGCGGGGTCGGGTACTGTTCATCAGCTCGTTATACTGCTTGACCAGCTTTTCCCGGCGCTGCGGATCTTTCCAGATCCAGTCCTGAAAAGCGTCCTTGATGGCCTGCTGCTTCTGCGCGGCCAGCGTCGTTTCTTTTGAGTTGAGCACACGGCGCTCCTTTCCGTCCGCATCCCGAACGGTGTCGTAGATCCGCACATCCCGCAGATTCAGCGTGTCCTCCAGAATCTCATAGGCATTGGCCCGGAGCGTTCCGTAGGTGGCATAGGCGGCCACATCGCTGCCGCGCGGCGCATTTTTCCCGGTGATGTGCCATTCAGAGGTCACCGGCGAATACTCGACCTGGATCATGCGGGTCATATAAAAAGGCGTGTGAAAGGTCTCGTGCATGAACTGTTGGAAGATCTCTTTGTCGATCCAGGTGCTGCCGACGCGGACCTCGATCTCACTGGCATCCAGGTCTTTCGGCTGCGCCTGTTCCAGCGCCGCCACATTGACCTGAAAGGCGGGATTCTGCTCTGCAGCCCGCTTGGCCTCGCGGAGTTTCTTTCGCACATTGCCGGAGAGATATTCGTCGGCAGTCTGCCAGCCCTTGTCCCAATGGCTCCCGCCTTCCTCCAGATCAAAGGGGCCGGTAGACGGGTCTTTGAAGATGATGCCGTGCAGCTCCTCCACGATCTCCGGGATCTTCTCCGAGCCGCCCATGAGAGAGGCCATGAAGCCGAGATCCACACAGGCTTTTTCACCGATGGAAACAGTGAGCGCTTCCACGGCGGTGTCTACATGTGAGACGCTGCGATCCTGTTTGATCGTGCGCTTGGTAAACATATCTGCCTTGCGCTCCAGCTTCTTCTCTTCGTCGAGAACTTCCAGAGAACAAAGCAGATAATAGGAAGAGTCGTCGGCAAAAGCCAGACGGTTTGCCCGGTCGTTGATCAGCCCATATTTTGCAGAAAAAGTGTCGTAAAGACGGTTCAGCTCTCCCTGCTTTTCTTCGATCCGCCAGTCCGGGGTCAGTTCATCCATTTCCAGGTCGATCAGCTCATGGACGCAGTCGCGCAGGGCAACCATGCCCTTGACGCGCTCCTTGGCTGTGGCGTTCAGATCCGGGCGCATCATGACGCTGTTTTCCCGGTAGTATACTTCGCCGTCCACAACGGTAAAGCTGTAGTTCTTCACTTCGGGATCGGCGGGGATCGTGTCGCGGATCGCTTCGCCTTCGCCCAGATCGGGCAACTCCGCTTCTGTGTAGCTGCCGCGGATATACTTGATGGCGTCTTCCAGCTGATCGGACAGCTCAAGCGCTTCGATGGGCTCTACGGTAAAGTCCTGCCGCCCATACTGTGTGCTCTCCGAGCTTTGACGCCCCAGGATCATTTCCGGGTGATCGACGAAATAGCTGTTGATGGCGAAGCCATCGCCGTTTTCCGCAAGATAAACCCAATCCTCGTCGTCGCGGATTTCGTATCGTTCGCTTCCGTCTGATGACGAAAGCTCATTCACTCCATCGCTCCTCCTCTCCCCAACGAATCTACGATTCGCCGGGGACCCCAGAACCTGCGGCGTCTCTCGCTTCTGCAGAAAGATAATGTCCGAGACTACATCCGTTCCGGCATTTGCCTTGAACGCATTGTTGGGCAGACGGATCGCGCCGAGAAGATCGGCCCGCTGGGCAAGATAGCGCCGCACCTCGGGGCTTTTGGCGTCCATCGTATAGCGGGAGGTCACAAAGGCGACTATTCCGCCCGGACGCACCTGGTCAAGCGCCTTGGCGAAGAAGTAGTTGTGAATGGAAAAACCGAGCTTGTTGTAAGCCCGGTCGTTTACCTGGTATTGACCAAACGGCACGTTGCCGATGGCGAGATCGTAGAAGTCTTTGCGGTCGGTGGTCTCAAATCCTGCCACCGTGATATTTGCCTGGGGATAAAGCTGTCTGGCGATGCGGCCGCTGATGCTGTCCAGCTCCACGCCGTAGAGACGGCTGCTGCGCATCTGCTCCGGCAGCATCCCGAAGAAGTTGCCGACGCCCATCGCCGGTTCCAGAATATTGCCGGTCTGAAAGCCCATGTTTGCCAGCGCGTCATACATGGCCTTAATGACCGTGGGGCTGGTGTAGTGGGCATTCAGCGTGGAGGCTCTGGCAGCGGAGTATTCCTCGTCTGTCAAGAGCTCTTTCAGATCCGAATACTCTGCGGCCCAGGCTGGCTTGTCCGGGTCAAAGGCATCGGCCAAACCGCCCCAGCCAACATACTGAGAGAGAATATGCTGTTCCTCCAAGGTCGCCGGGCGGTTCTCACTTTCGATCTGCTTTAGGGTGGTAATGGCCTTGATATTACGCCAGAACTTCTCTTTCGGGCCGCCTTCTCCCAGATGTGAATCTGTAATGTGATAGTTCTCCGCAGGCGGCGTTGGAGTGGGCGGCTCATGCTCCGACTCATCAAAGCGCAGCGTTTGGATCTCGATGTCATAGGGCAGACCGTTCTCAACGGCGGGGTAAAAGGCTACCGTTTCCGAATGAGTTTTCTGCTGCTCCTTCTCGCGCATCATCAGCTGCTCGAAGCTTTGATGGCTTTCGGCGCGGAAAATGGGATAGCTCTGCTTTGGATCAAGGAGCTGCACATCGAATGGGCCGATATCTGTGATGTTGAACTCTGTGCCGCCGATGGTGACGGTATCTCCCACATGGTAGGTGCTGCCGTCAGACAAGGTAAGATCAAGGCTGTTATCTACGGCCTGCGCTTCCGATTCGATGCGGTTGAAACGGCCTTCATCCACATAGCGGTCGAAGTCCTGGCGCGGCATGGAGACCGGCTCCTGTTCCGGGCCGTCTGGGAAGGAGTAATATACGGATTCCTCATTGACAGAATCCAGATGGATGCGGACATAAATTTCGTCTCCGGCAGAACGGGCGTCGAAGTCGTCGCCGGCATGGAACACTGTGCCGCCCAGCGAGACGAAGGTCGGGCCGTCGCCGTATTCCATGTATTTGCGGACATTGGTGATGGTGTCCAAGTACATATCCATGCCGTCTACGCTTGGACCGGGACCGATATCCTGATAGTACACGGTGCCCGTCTCGGGGATCACGCTGTCGATACGGTACTGCCGCCCGGCATGTTCAAAGAAGGTCTCGCCGGGGATCATATACTGCTCGGCGTATTCGCGGTCGGTGAGCTGTCCTTTTTCTTCCTGCGCGATCTGCTCCGCATCTGCCATCACCTGTTGAATGAAGGGGTTGCGGTTCAGCGCTTCAGGGTCAACGACTTCACCGTTGACGATCCCGGACTCAGCCAGTCGCTCCCGAATGGCAGCAGGGTCAACATCGTCGAAGTTATCCAGCTCCTGATCGGTGTAGAACTCTTCACGGCGGATCAGACGCACCATGCGCCGCTGCACGTCCCGCCAAGGCAGCGTGGTTTCTTCTACGCCGGGCAGCTTGACCGGAAAGGCATCCAGTTCGCCGCCGTATTCCTCCTGCAGCCATTGGTCTGCGCCGCGTTCCCGGCCATGCTCCTGCATATACCGGAATACCCGGCGCTTGCTGGCGATATCGCCGTTCCAGCCTTGTACCGCATGGGTCAGATCGTTCTCATCCGCTGTTCGCAGAGGCAGGGACGGACCGAAAGCACGGGAGCCGTCAGCGCCGAACTCCGCTTCATGGGCGTCGATAGCCGCTGCCGCTTCATGGTCGATGGAGAGAACACGGCGTACTTCATGGCTGCCGCCCTCAACGGTTGAGGCAATGGCAAGGTCGTACTTATCTCGCAGCACCTCGGAATACTGCTCCAGTGCGTAGGCCGGAAAGCCGACCATATCCGCGCGGCCAATACCGGGGATCTCCCTCGCTGTGATGGCAAGCTGGGCCAGCTCTGAGGCTACGCGGGCATCCTCGCCGTACAGCTCATAGAAATCTCCCCGCTGGAACAGCACCAGCTCATCGCCGTGAGCTTCCTTGATGCTGTTGTACTCCACAACATCAGATGGGATTTCCGGGGCTTTCTTCTCTTCTTTCGGTGCATTAAGCTTGGCCTTTTCCTCTGCGGTAAGGTAGCGGTCTTGCGCCATCAGCTTGTCGATGCGCTTGACCACTTGCGGCCAGGTCATCAGCACATCGCCGCATTCCGGTTTTCTGAGCCTTACGCCTTTTCCGCTATGATCCTCGTAAGAATGAAAGTTGTGCGAGAAGGCAGCATTGCCTCCTCCAATTCCGTATTCCTTTTTGAGGAAATCTGCCTTCTCTTTCGCTGAATGCGGTTCCTGCCAAAAGCGATAGATACGACCTTTGCCGCCTGAGACATTACCGCCGCGCCGAAGCGCACTGGCGATATCGTCCTCGGTGATAAAGTGCCTCACCTGCGGGAGCTCCCGCATTCCTGTTTTATAGGAGCTATACGGGAGATCCAACTCCTGGATACCTCGCAGAAGTTCCTCCGGACGGTGATAGTTGAAGCGCAAAAGCGAACGGTTCTTTTTCCACGCCTCAACGAAATCCCACAGACTGTTGCTGATTTCATGTCGCTTATCCCAACGATCCAGCGCGCTGACAACACGCTTTTCTTCCTCGGGATAGCCGCCGCCTTTGTATTCATCCAGAGCAGAGAGCCACCCAGCTTCACGAGCGTCATAAGACAAATCGTGGTAGAGATACAGCAAGGTTTTTGCAAGCTGCGACAGCTCGAAGCCGCGGCGCTCGGCTAGCTCGACATTCGTTGCATAGCGGCCTTCATCCAGCATCTGTCCGATTCGGGTCGCCGCGTCCAGCCAGGACAGCACCTGTGCGCGCCGGTCGTATTCCGCCCCGTCGCCGCGGGCAATATGGATGCCATCCCCGGCGGCAAAGGAAGAAAACTGGCCGCGCTCGGTTTCAATGCCGTAAGCCCCGCGATAAGTCTTTTTCAAGAAGTCCACCACACGTTCCGGGCGCTTATGCTTCATGAATTCCGTGGTGATCTTCATGTGCGCTTCGCTGTCATTGCTGCCATAGATCAGCAGGAGGTCTATATCCTCCTGTGGGATAGAGAAAGCGGAGGGCGCTTGCTGTGCGCTCTCCGCTTCCGCGATGGTTTGGATTTGTTCTGCCTCTGAGGGAAAGAGGCTCATTTGCCCCGGCCCCTCATCGGCGTTGTCGTTTAGCTGTAGACCAGCTCCCGCAGGATCGTCTCCTCGGCCTGGGCCTTGCAGCTGTTCATCAGGCCGACCCACTGCATCGGGTTCTCGGCTTTCAGCTTCTCGCTGATCCCCGCTGCTTCCATTAACCTCGGCATCATCGTTTCCAGACGGCTCTGCGCCGTCTCGTCGATCTCCCGCAGATGGGGATACAGCTTCTCCGACAGGAGCAGGTTCGAGAACAGCACCGGGCGATGCTCCATCAGATAGGTCTTCCGCATCCTGCCGTACTTGCCCAGCGGCGTCTCCGCCGTCTCGCTCAGGCTCAGATTCGGGATCAAATATTCTCCGCTCGCCCTGTAGTTCAGTTCGCTCATGGTTTTCCGTCCTTTCTGCGCGATGCTCGCGCTCATATCTCTTGATGGTGACTTCGATCTGTCGTAAAACCTGTTCGCTGGTTTCACTGATCGCTGTGCCAAGAATGCCAACGGTCGCCGGGGTGTTGAAGTCAAAGATGGGCTGGAAGTCCTCGTGGGTGAAGTACCCGGAGGGATCGAGCCCGCAGCGGCTCATCAGCGCGTATGCTGTGCTGACTGTTCCGGCATGTTTGAAAACCGCTCTCAGGTTGTCTTCATCATATTCTACGAGGAAGGAACCGTCAACGATGCCAAGGATGTCCCGCTGGTGTTCCTCCCAATAGCTCTCGATCAGCTCTCCGGCGATGGCTTCCAGCTGAAAAGCGAGACTGATGCTGCCGGACTGACCAAAGCGCTGTTCCAGGGCGGTGGTCACACTGTCCCGGTGCTCCGGGCGGTATTCCCAAAGGAAAGGGCGGCGGGCATTCGCGCCGCCGCCTGTGTCGGATACATCAAAGACATATTTTATCCGGGGCGTGTCCCCGGAGCTGTCGATCAGAGCAATGCCCTTCGTGCCGCGCCGTATATAGCGGTTCATGGTTTCGTTCCAGACTTCATAGCCAGCGCAGGCCGTGGCCTCCGGCTTTTGGGCGAAGATCAGGAGCTGCTCGTAGTAAGGGTATTTATACAGTCTGGCCGATGTTTCAAGAAATGCCGTCCATGTCTGGAGGCTATCAGTTAATCCACGCGCAGTCTCGGCCGCCAACTGCGCGT
>ODAJ014793429.1_pt1 | contig 47353 bp, 45 predicted proteins | sample 1539241 | NCBI WGS metagenome assembly ODAJ01 (sample SAMN02144231, study PRJEB22623) | gut metagenome | biome: sheep rumen | host: Ovis aries | place: New Zealand
AATTTTTAAAGCCGTGCTCCAACTTGATTTTTCCTAACGACCTAATGTAACGGAAAAATCTTCAATCATGTTCGCACTAAAAAGCTTTTTGAATTTATAGCTTTTTACTTTAAAAATTTCTGCGTTCATAGACGGCTTTAATCTTGCTTGTAAACGAAAATTTTAAAGTATTTTATTTTCGTTAATTATAAATTGCCGTGTTGAATGCTTTTCTATAAAAATGTAAAATATCAACCGTTATGTATATTTATTTTTTAATGCCTTTAATCGGTTTTATAGGAATGTTTTCAGGCGGATATTGGGGGGTAGGATGCGGTTGGCTTATCGTTCCTACCATGCTGATTTTCGGTTTTACTCCGAATGAAGCTGTCGGTGTGGGATTATTGCAAATGGTTCCGTCAATTCTTATGACTACCGTTCATGATATAAAAAGTTTGGAATGGAACAAAGAATCCGTTGCCGTAAAACTTGTTATTCCGTTGGGAGTAGGAGCTTTTTTACTTGCATTCAGCGGAAAAATAGTGAATAAATTCTTTTATGAAAGGTTCGGCTCTATTGCTTTACTTGTAATATTCTGTATATTTATGGTTACATTGGGTTCACTTGTTCTGTTCGGTAAAACTACGGAATATGAAACGGATGTTCCGAAAATTTCAAATACACAATCGATAATAGCATTTTTTATAGGTATGGTTGTTGGAGTGTGCAGTTCTATTATGGGAGTAGGCGGCGCGATATTTTTCAGACCTACACTTGCCAATATTTTTAAAGTTCCCGAAATGATAACGGCAAAATCGATAAGAATACTTTTACTGGTGACAACTTTTACGGGCGGTATGTATTACACTTTTTCCGACGGTAAGCCTGATTGGACGATAATAATAATGTCTTTAATAATTGCGGCAGGCGGTATGATAGGTTTTCCTCTGGGAATAAAAATTCATAATACAATCCTTGCCAACGGATATGGTAAATATGTGAACAAAAGTTTTGCAATAGTTACCTTAATAGTCCTTACAAATACACTTTTGAATATTTTCGGCTTTGTCGTTTTCAGCAGATATTTAATGATAACCATAGCGGTATTATTGTTCATTTCAATAAATATATTTAAAAATTATACCGATACTCATAAAATAAAGATAAATAACAATATACAATAAAATCATAAAATGGTATAATAAACAAAATTTATTTTTGAAGGAACAACATGAAAAATATTTCAATATTGGGGTCGTCGGGTTCTATAGGTACACAAGCTCTCGAGCTTATTTCAAAAACAAAAAATGAATTTAAAGTTTGCGGATTATCCGTTCATTCAAATACGGAACTTTTAAAAAAACAAATAATTAAATTTAAACCTTCGGTTGTGTCTGTATTCGATAAAGAAAATACAGAAAAATTACAAAAATGGTGTAACGATAAAAAACTTAAAATAAAAGTTTATTGCGGTAAAGAAGGATTAAATAAAGTTGCTACGATAAAAGCCGCAGATATGGTTTTATCGTCGGTGGTCGGTTCCATAGGACTTGAACCGTTACTTGCTGCAATTGACAGCGGTAAAGATGTTGCCATAGCAAACAAAGAAGCATTGGTTATGGCAGGAAACATAATAATGAAGAAAGCAAAAGAAAAAGGTGTTGCCGTTCTTCCCGTAGACAGTGAACATTCCGCTATATTTCAGTGTATAGGAAAAGAAAATAAAAAATCAATAAAAAGAATTCTTCTTACCGCATCGGGCGGTCCTTTTTATAAATCAAACAAAAATTTTAAAGATATAACAGTAGAAGATGCTCTTGCTCATCCTACATGGAAAATGGGTAAAAAAATAACCGTAGATTCCGCTACATTGATGAACAAAGGGTTGGAAGCAATAGAGGCATCCGTTTTATTTGATATCCCTATAGATAAAATTGATATTATTATTCATCCTCAGTCGGTAATTCATTCCATGGTGGAATTTAATGACGGGTGTGTTATGGCACAATTATCAAATCCGGATATGACTTTACCGATACAGTATGCCTTATCTTATCCCGACAGAACAAATTGTTATATAAAAAGATTGGATTTAACCGAAGTTGCAAAGTTGGAATTTTTTAAGCCTGATTTTAAAAAATTTAAATGTTTAAATATAGCATATAAATGTGCAAAAATCGGCGGTACGATGACCGCCGTAATGAGTGCCGCAAACGAAATAGCGGTAAGATATTTCCTTGACGGAAAAATCAGATTCGATATGATTCCCGTTGTTGTTGAAAAAGTAATAAACAAACATAAAGTTATAAAGACAAAAAATTTATCAAAATATGTAAAAGCGGATTTATGGGCAAGGCAACAAGCTGAAAATGTTATAAAAAACTTAATATAGAGGAAACTAGGAAATGAAAAAAATATTTTTACTTTCAATTTTGGTATCAATTTGTTTTATATCAACAAGCTGTTTCGCGCAAGAACAAGAGATAGAATCTGTAGAAATACTTGTTCAACAAGATAAAATTGTTGATTCCGAACAGGAACAAAAAACGGAAAAAATCGAAGAAGATCAGCCGCAGGAAGAAGAAAAACCTCAGGTTGAACAGATTTCCGCAGATCAGGCAAAAGGTATGCATTTAACCATTTATGCCGCTGCTTCTCAATTTCATAAAACAAGAACAAACGATTTGTTGGATAATACCGAAATGAATGCCGTTGTTATCGATATAAAAGAAATAGACGGTGATATTTCGGTAAAAAATGTTGCAGACGGGTTATCTTATTCTAAAAGTGTTCCCAGTGTATTACCTTATTTGAAAGAAGTTAAAGAAAAAGGAATGTATGCTATAGCAAGAATTGTAGTTTTCAGAGATAATGTTATGCCGAGAAAAAGACCGGACCTTGCGGTAAAAAATCCCGACGGTTCTCTTTGGCAAGACAGGAAACAACTTACATGGTTAAACCCTTATAAACAAGGTTCCGTTGACTATATTCTTGAACTTGCGGAAAAAACGGCAGATATGGGATTTGATGAAATACAGTTTGATTATATAAGATTTCCTTCGGACGGGAATACAAAACTTTGCAGATACGGAGTTGAGCACTCTTCTACGACAGCATCCGCAAAAATAGTAGACTTTTTAAAACAAGCAAAAGAAAGATTGGCTCCGAAAGGCGTAAAAGTATCTATAGATGTATTCGGTCTTACAACTACGGAAAAAACGGATATGGGTATAGGCCAAAAGATCGTGGAAATGACGGAACAGGTTGATTATGTCAGCCCTATGATATATCCTTCTCATTATAATAACGGAGAATATGGAATACCTAATCCGAACAAAGAACCTTACAGAACGGTTTATATTGCATTGCAGGGTGCAAAAAAGAGAATTCCTGTTGAAAAATTGAGACCATGGTTACAAGACTTTTCCATGAAAGGTGTTCCTTATGGTCCTGCAGAGGTAAGGGCTCAAATTCAAGCCTGTTATGATTGCGGTGTAAAAACGTGGTTATTATGGAATGCCGCTTGTAAGTATACTAAAGGTGGCTTAAAATCTAAAAAAGATCAATATTCTTATACAAAAACTTCGGATGAAAAAATAAAAGAATTGTTAAAGTATAAAGATCCAAATGCTTCAATGCAAACAAGAGCAAATAATGTTAATAAACCGGCAAATAACGGTGCCGTAAAAAAGCCTGTCGGAACTTCTGCAAACAAAACAACAAAACCGGCACAAAAACCGGCAACAAACACTGTTAAAAAGAGTACTAAAACCGTAACAAAAAAATAGGTGTAACTTTTTTTAATACTAAGGAGTCTAATTTATAGTTTATGGAAGACAGAGAGCTGATTGAAAAAATTATTCAAGGTCAAGAAGATCTTTTCAGTATTATAATAGACAAGTATAAAAACAAGGTCTTTAGCATAATTTATTCGTTTTGCGGGCAGACAAGCGACTGTGAAGATATAGCTCAGAATGTTTTTATTAAGATTTTCAAAGCTTTACCGAAATTCAAATTCGAGTCTGAATTCTCTACTTGGATGTACAGAATAGTTATAAACGAAACGATAACGATATCTAAGAAAAAGAAGCATAATGTTCTTCCTTTAGATATAAATAACAGCGAAGATGAAGAAAAGAGTAACTTAATTGATTTTTTGAAGTCTAATGATAATACGGAAAGAGAGTTGATGCAAAAAGAGACACAGAAAATGGTACAAGAAGCTCTTGGAAAACTGAAAGATAATTATAAAATGGTCTTAACTTTAAGAGATATAGAAGATTATTCTTACGAAGAGATAGCAAAAATGATGGATGCATCGGTAGAAAATGTAAAAATTTGGATTTTCAGAGCAAGAAACAGATTGAAAGAAATTTTAACGGAAGGGGGTAATTTAAAATGAACTGCAATAAAGCACAAGAATTAATTTCTCAATACATAGATAATGAATTATCCGCTCAATCTGTTTCCGAATTATTGAAACATTTTGAAGAATGTGATAAATGTAAACAAGACTACATTATGCTTAAAAATATAAAAACGGTTTTGTCCAAAGCTCCGAAAAAAGAATTGAGTTCCGATTTTACGGCTTCGGTTATGAACAAAATAAAAAGTGAAAATGTTAAAAAAGATGATAATGTTGTAATGCTCGGTTCTTTCTTTAATTCTTTTAAGAAAAAACTGGTAATGGCTGCGGGTTTTTTGTTTATTGTTGCATCTTCATCTTTTTTCTTTATGCATGAAACCGGTATAAATAAGCAGAATAGTGAAAATTATGCTTCGGCAGGTATGGAATATTATTTCGGATATAACAGTTATTATGACAGTGATGATATTGATGACGATGATTATGAAGAATATATTTCTATGTTTTGTTAATATTTTTTAATTCTTATAAAAAAATAACCGTCGGAACAAAATTCCGACGGCTGTTTTTTTTATTGAAAATTAATATTTATAGATTTTTTCCGAACTTAAAACATCAAATCCTTTATCACACAATAATTTTGCGGTATCCGGATAGTTTTCTATTTCCAAAACAATAGCTGCCGTTGTTCCGTTACTTAATAAAAATCCGTAACAATCTTCGATATTTATTTTGCTTGAAGCTAATGTTAACAATAATTTGTTGAAACTTCCCGGAACATTATCTACGACAACACCTATAATTTGTCTTTTTGTTACGGCTATTTTGTTTTCTTTTAAAACATCAAAAGCTTTATCAGGGTCATCAACCAACAATTTCATTACACCGAAATCACCCGAACTTGCAAGAGACATTGCTCTTAAGTTAATGTTGTTTTCGGATAAAATGGTTGTTATTTTTTCCAATTTTCCGGGATTGTTTTCTAAAAATACTGATATATGGTATGCCATTTTTATCTCCTTTTTTCTTTTTTATATCGGCCTTAATATTTGCTCTGTAACTTTGAATTTGCCTTCCTTATGTGTTTGCCGCTCCGCTATACTTCTTGCACACTGCAGTCGGCAAATTCTTCGTTTCATATCAAATCTTAAGGTCTCCGAAATCGCTTCGCGATTTGTTGATTTTTACTTTTTTGCTCTTAAATCTATTACTCTTTTTGCTTTACCTTCACTGACCGGTAAACTTCCTGCTTCGACGAATTGAACTATAGGAGTAACATCGAGTTCCTGCTTCAATTCGCTTATTAATTTGTTTTGCAATTTTTCCAAATCTTTCAATGTTCCTTTGAAAGTGTCATTGTTGATTTCTATCTTTATTCTTAACTTATCCATACAATTGTGATCAATCAACTCGATAACATAATTTTTACCTGCTTCAGGTATCGATAAGATTGTTTTTTCTATTTGTATTGGGAAAATGTTTACTCCGTTAATAATCATCATATCATCCGTTCTTGCCGTTATTCTTGCGATTCTTCTGTGTGTTCTTCCGCAGGCACAAGGTTCGGATATTATTCTTGTTAAATCTTTTGTTCTGTATCGCATAAGAGGCATTGCCTGTCTTTGTAATGTCGTTAATACCAATTCTCCTTCTTCGCCGTCGGGTAAAGGCTCGAATGTTTTAGGATCTACGATTTCAGGATATACATAATCTTCCCAAATATGTAAATGTTGTTGACATTGACATTCAAAAGCAATTCCCGGACCTGATATTTCGGATAATCCGTAAGAATTGTAAGCTTTAACATTATATAATTCTTCTATTTTTCTTCTCATTGCTTCACTGTGAGGTTCCGCACCTATAAAAAATATTCTTAAATTCAAATCTTTTTTTACATCTATTCCGAGTTCTTTTACCGTATTGGATAATCTTAATGCATAACTCGGCAAAATATGGACAACAGTCGTTTTAAAATGTTGCATAAACCAAAGTTGTCTTTTACTGTTTCCCGGACCTATAGGAATAGTCATCATTCCTAATCTTTCTCCGCCGTAATGAAAGCCGAGTCCTCCCGAAAACAAACCGTATCCCATTGTATTTTGAAACACATCGGTGCTTCTTGCACCTGCGCAATACATTGATCTTGCAGATATATTGGCCCAATTTGCAATATCGTCTTTTGTGTGGAACACAACTGTAGGATTACCTGTAGTTCCCGAAGAAGAATGCATTCTTACTACATCTTTTAAATCCGTTACCAAACAGCCGTAAGGAAAAGAATCTCTTAAATCTTGTTTCGTCGTGAAAGGAAGTTTTCTTACTTCATCCAATGATTTTAGTTCGCCTATTTTTGCGAGTTTGTCTTTGTAGAATTGTGATTTTTTTGCGAGAGCGATTTGTTTGTTGATACAATCCAACTGAAATTTCCTTAAATCCTTCCTGTCCATCGTTTCAATGTCTTTTTGCCAAAACATTTTATAATCTCTCCTGTAGTAAATATTTTAAAAAAAATACAATTTTAATATAATAGTTAATTATAGCACATTTAAAATTAAAAAGGCATAAATAAAATGATAATAGGAATAATATACAATCATTTAAAACCGAATGCACAACAGTATTGTGCTAAAATTTCCGATTGGTTAAAAAACAAGAATATAAAGGTTAAAAATATTTCATATAAACTTAACGGAAATCCTAAAGTGGATTTTATAATTTCTCTCGGCGGCGACGGAACAATGTTAAGAATAAGCAGACTTGTTTCGAAATATTCTATTCCGGTTATGGGTGTAAATATGGGAACTTTGGGGTTTTTAACCGATACCGATATAAAAAATGTTTTTAATTCATTGGAAAATATTTTAAATAACGGCATTGAATACGAAGAAAGAATGATGTTGGATATCGAAATTACAACCAAAAACGGAACGGTAAAAACAACGGCATTAAACGATTGTGTTATAAGGTCGATATATAACGGAAGACTTACTTCCATAGATTCTTTTATAAACAAAAAGTTTTTGTCGAGTTATAAAGGTGACGGTATAGTAATAGCTACACCTACAGGTTCTACGGCATATTCGTTAGCTCTTTCAGGTCCTATAATTTATCCTACATTATCATTGTTTATCGTGTCACCTATATCTCCGCACACATTAACACACAGACCTATGATTTTGGATTGCAATAATGTTTTGGAATTTACTTCCACCGACGATAACAAAAAATCGGATTTGGTTGTTTCTGTCGACGGACAGGAAAGTTATATATTGGATAAAAATAAAAAAGTAAAAATAAAAATGTTTTCAAAAAAAGCAAAACTTATAAGAGACAGAAACTATTCTTATTTTGATACATTGAAAACAAAATTAAAATGGGGAGTGTAGTTTTAAGTGATTACCGCATTATCTATTAAAAACTATGCCCTGATAGAAAATATAACAATAGATTTTGAAAAAGGACTTACCGTTATAACAGGTGAAACCGGTGCCGGAAAGTCTATAATTATAGATTCAATAGATTTATTGTTGGGTGCAAGAGCAAGCACAAGCATAATAAGAACAGGAACGAAATCTTGTACTATTACCGCGGAATTTAATATTTCAAAAAATACAAATGTAAAAAGTATTCTTTCCGATTTATCAATAGATTTCGAAAAAGAAATAATAATCAGGAGACAAATAGATTCCTCCGGAAAAAGTAAAGCTTTTATTAACGATATTTCGGTTAGTATAAATACTCTTTCAAATATAGGAAAATATTTGGTAGATTTTTATGCTCAACATAAAAGCAATATGTTGTTTGAACAAAATTATCAAAAACAAATTGTCGACAGTATAGCAAACAACAATTCTTTATTGGAAAAACTTTCCGTTAAATATGATAAATATGAAAGTTTAAAAAAGCAGAAAGAAGAAATAGAAAAAGCAAATACAGACAGAGAAAGATTATTGGATTTGTATAAATATCAAATAAACGAAATAAATAAAGCAAATTTGATATCTGACGAAGAAGAAAAAATAGAACAGGAACTTCCCAAATTAAAAAATGCCGAGAAAATAAAAACGGTTACAGGTGAAATGTTGTCGATATTATATAAACAGGAGCATTCCGTCACGGATAACCTTTCAATAATAAATAAACAAGTTGATTTGTTGGAAAAATACGGAATAAATGTTGAAAATATTTCCAAAAATTTAGCCTCGTCAATGAGTCAAATAGATGATATTTACAGAGAAGTCGAAGATTTATCGAACAGTATTGATATTGCACCCGAAAAATTAGATAGTATGTTGGAAAGACAGCAGTTGATAAAAAAATTAAAATCAAAATACGGTAAAACATTACAAGAAATTATCGACTACGGTAAACAATTGGAAGATAAAGTTAAAAATCTTGAAAACTATGAAGTAAATATGGATAAACTCCAAAAAGAAATAAATTTAACATTAAAAGAAATTACAAGTTTATGTGAACAAATTTCCGATAAAAGAAAAAAAGTTTCAAAGAGTATATCAAAGGATATAATATCGGAACTTGAAGATTTGAATATGAAAAATTCTCAGTTTGAAATTGATATAAAAAAAGGTGAAATAACAAAAACGGGTTTTGATGATTTGGACTTTATGTTCAGTGCAAACAAAGGGGAAAAACTTTATCCTTTATCACTTGTTGCTTCCGGCGGAGAAATATCAAGGGTAATGTTGGCATTATCTACAACGGTATCTAATAATTATAATGTCGATACCGTTATTTTTGATGAAATTGATACGGGAACAAGCGGAAAAACAGGGGAAAAAATCGGTAAAAAATTAAAAAGTTTATCAAAAGAAAGACAAATTATTTCCATATCTCATTTGGCTCAAATTGCTTCAAATGCGGATAACCATATAAAAATATATAAAGAATCGGAAAACGGCCGAAATATAACAAAAGCTAAAGTCTTAAACGATAAAGAAAGAGTAGAAGAAATAGCAAAAATCATTTCCGGCGAAAAAGTAACCGAACATGCCAGAAAGCATGCCGAAGAAATGCTAAGCGACAATTAACAAGCATTTTACTGTTTTTTTGCTTATAGTTTGATTTCTTTGCCGTTGCAAATCTTCTAATCTTCTATTCTTCCGTAGTGTTTATCTCGTTATTTTTACTATTTCGAATTTCATTGTTCCCGCAGGAAGTTCTACATCAACTTTATCTCCCGCAACATGTCCCAACAATCCTTGTGCGAGGGGAGAACCGATAGAAATTTTCATTTCGTTAGGGTTTGCTTCTTCTTCATCTACGATAGCGTATTCATATTCATCACCGTCTTCATCTTTTATTGTAACGGTAACTCCGATGAATACTTTGTTCGGATCGATATTTAATTCTTCAATAATTTTTGCTCTTGAAAGTTTTGAGTCTATTTCCGCAATTCTTTGCATAAGATTTGTTAATGCTTCTTTTGCTGCATGATATTCCGCATTTTCTCTTAAATCGCCGTGCTCTCTTGCTCTCGCAATTTCGTCTTGAATTTGCGGTTTTCTCTTTTGCAATCTGTCTATTTCTTCAATTAATTTATTTCTTCCTTCTCTGGTTAAATAAATTTCACTCATTTTCTTCTCCTAATATAATTAAATTGATTTTTTATACATTGATAAAAGTTTTTTTACCCATTTATCTTCGGGAACCTTGCAAATAATTTTACCTTTTTTAAATAAAATTCCTTCGTCTATTCCTCCGGCTATTCCGAAATCCGCTTCTTTTGCTTCTCCCGGACCGTTTACGACACATCCCATAACGGCAATTTTAATGTTTTTCTTTGTGTTTTTGTTGTGAACTTTTGATAATGCAGCTTCAAGTTCATCTACAATCTTTATTAAATTAACTTTTGTTCTCGAACATGTCGGACAAGATATTATTTCAACTCCGGTTGATCTTAATCCCAAAGATTGTAATATTTGATAAGCAACTCTGACTTCTTCTACCGGGTTTGCCGTAAGAGATACTCTTATAGTGTCTCCCAAACCTTGAGCAAGCATAATACCTAAACCTACGGAAGATTTTATCGTCCCTCTGAAAATAGAGCCTGCCTCGGTAATTCCCAAATGCGTGGGATAATTTCTTTTTGAAGCAAAAAGTTTATATGCTTCAACAGTTGTTTCCACATCCGAAGCTTTAAGTGATACCGCTATATCACCGAAATCACAATCTTCCAATATTTTTACATGTTCTATTGCTGCTTTTACAAGTGCTTTAGCTTTATCTTTTACAGTTGAAAAATTATGAACCTCTTTTAAAGAACCGGCATTGACACCTATTCTTATGGGAATATGAGCTTTTTTTGCTTCTTTTACAAGTTCCATAACTTTTTCTTTAGACCCTATATTTCCCGGGTTTATTCTTAATTTATCAACTCCTTGTTTTATTGATTCTATCGCTAATCTGTGATCGAAATGAATATCGGCAACCAACGGAATTTTAATATTTTTCTTTATAAGTTTTATATTCTTTGCACATTCCATATCCGGAACGGAAACTCTTATTATTTCACATCCTGCATCTTGCAATTCTTTTATTTGTTTAACGGTCGCTTTCCAATCTCTTGTGTTTGTATTTGTCATCGACTGAATTGCAACGGGATTTCCTCCGCCTATCTTTACATCTCCGACATTTATTACTTTTGTATCTTTTCTTGTAAACATTTTCTACCTTCTATTTGAACAATTTTCCTAATCCTAATCTTATTAAATCGCTGTATGTGGCAAATAAAAATATTAATAATATTAATCCTAAACCGATGTAGTTATATATAGCTATTACTTTCGTGCTTATTTTTTTTCTTATAATACCTTCCAATAAAAACAAAACTATCATTCCGCCGTCAACCATAGGAATAGGAAGTAAATTGAAAAGTCCTAAAGCAACGGAAATAACAGCTAAGAGTCTTATATAACTTTCAAAACCGGATTTGGCGGAGTTTGCCATAAATTGTATAACACCTATCGGTCCTGCAACTTCGGGCTTTTCCCATTTTATTAATTTGTCCCACAGGTATTGCAACGTAAAAGTTGTTTGGTATACTACAGTATAACCGGCAAAAGAAATTGTCTTAAAAAAAGGCAATTTTTCTTTTGTGATAAGAGGTTGTATCCCCAACATACCGGATCCCGTTACAGGGTTTTTATCCAATACAAAATTAAACTCTAATTCTTTATCATCTCTCAAAACTTTTAAGTTAATTTCCTGCTCGGCTTTATCTTTTATATTTTCAAGTAAAGCATTCCAATCGTTTATTTCAACGCCGTCGATATATGTGATTTTATCATTAGTTTCCAAACCTGCCGTTTTTGCACAACCGGTTTCTGCCAATGCTCCGACATAAGATTTGTCGGATATTGTTGCTACTCCCCATAAATAAAAAATGAATGCAAACATAACTATGGCAAGAATGTAATTCATAAGAGGTCCGGCAAAAATTATCATAATTTTTTTGTAAAAAGGAAGTGATAAAAACTCATCTTTTTCACCTTTTGCTTCATCGGGGTTTTCTCCCGCCATTGCAACCATACCGCCCAACGGAAATAAACAAATCGAATATCTGGTTTCGCCTTTCGTAAAACCCCATATTTCTCTGCCGAAACCGAGAGTAAATTTTAATACTTTAACTTTATAAAATTTTGCAACGGAAAAATGTCCGAGTTCATGTATAAACACCAAAAAGCCCAGGCCGAAAATGACCGCAAGAAGTTGAAGAATAAAACTTACCATTATATTACTCCTTTAATTATATTTAAAATAAAAAACAATAACACAAGATTTATGTTGATAAATCTTGCAAAAAAAAATATCATTAAGTTGGAAAAATTATACCATTTTTAATTTGACAAATAAATACCGGAGAAAAGAAAATTAATAATATTTGGATACTGTTAAAAAAAAGTTTAACTATATATCTTGTACCGTGTTTTATTGTAAGTCTTTTGTTTAACCGAATGACGGTATTAAACGAATATCTTTTATGGATTTTGTTTTTTTATATAATCGTTATAAGTTTAAATTATTACAAGAATAATCTTTTTATTCTTTGTGCGGACAGATTTTTTTTAATACTTTTGTCTTTAATGATATTCTTAAGCAATGAAACAACAATCGGAGATGTTTTTCCGAATATACTTCTTTTAATCTTTTTAGTAACAGCCGTATATATAATCGCTTTTTTCTTTTATAAAAAACACGGTAAGCCTTTTATTTTGAATTTTTCAAAACTCGGCAGTTTTACGGAGTTAATGTTAGTGGTTTTTGTATTGCTTTTCGGAATTCAAAATTATGTTGTTATAAATGTTTTATTTTTTGCAATGTGTGATATAGTGTATAAAATTGTAATATTAACGATAACCTTTCATTTAAAGAAAAAATTTAGTATTCAATAGAAAGTGCAAATAATATAAAAGTCGATATATAGCAAAGAATTGTAAAGCAAAACCAAGAAAAAAAACGTCTGTAAGTTTTAAATTTCAGTAAATGAACAAAAAGAATATAAAATTGAGTGATAATCTTTGATAAAATATAAGACAAAAAAATAATTAATAAAAACAAAATAAAAGAATCAATAAAAAAATTACCGATAATACCCACCAAAAAAATTTGTTGGCTTATAAAATAAACCAAAATCATACAAAATATGAATTGAATTATAAAAAACAGATATTTGTGTTTATAAAACATGGTTGTTAATTTATAATGCTCCTTTTAATTCTTTTAATGCATCATCATTGCCCGAATAAGCCGCAATTTTTAAATGCTCTTCCGCTTTTTCGGGTTCGTTAATTTTTTTGTAGGCTATTCCCGTAAAAAAATTAATATTTTGTTCATTAGGTTCTATTTTTAATGCTTTTTTGTACCACTCAATAGCCGTAGCATATTCATTATTCTCAAAATATAAATTTCCTATTTGATAGTAGGGATAAATGTAATCGGGGCTTATTTCTATTGCTTTTTTATAATATTCTTCGGATTTTTCAAAGTTACTTTCTTCTTTGTATATTTCCGCAATATTATAATATGCGGATATATAATTTTTATTTTCTTTTAACGCTTTTTCATAATATTTTGTGGCTTCTTCGAATCTTCTTTGCTTAAAATATGTATTTGCTATAAATCCGTAAAATTCACCGGAATTATCAATGTCTTCCATAGAAGCTTTTTTGTACCATTGTCTTGCAAATTCAAATTGTCTTTTTTGCTCGTAAATGGAGCCCAGCAATTTATATGAATCTTTGTTTCTCGAATCCAATACGATACTTTTTTGTAAATATTCTATAGAAGTTCTAAAATCTTTTTTACCTGTATCGTTAACTGTTTTTAAGTAGTTGGAATATGCAAGTAAATAATACATCTCGCAAGAGGGAGGGAGTTCTTTTTCCATTTTAGATAATAAGTCAACGGCTTTTTGGTAATATCCCGTTCTGATTAATGCCGTTGCCGCATTTATATAAACTTTTTCGTCGGGTACAGACATAGAAATAAGTTTTTTGTAGTATCTTAATGATTGAATATATTCTTCATTATTAAAATAGTGAGTAGCTTTATGAATAAAACCGTCAATCGTATATTTCTTGTTTTGTTGTTCATAATATACTGCGCATAAAGAGATAAATATAACAGTTATAACTATACTAAAAATAAAATTTCTTTTTATCAACATAAATCTAATTTTATAAAATAAATATGCTTGATACAAATTCAAAAAAAATGTATAATGAATTCCATTATTTATTTATAGTATATGGAGAGATGGCCGAGTTGGTTTATGGCACTAGTCTTGAAAACTAGCGTAGGGTTTCCTTACCGGGGGTTCGAATCCCTCTCTCTCCGCCAAGGAAGTTTCAATTCTTAAATTTAAATCATTTTACAGATATGAAAACGATTGTTTTGTTGTGCTTTTCAAATATTTTTATGACTTTCGCATGGTATTGGCACTTAAAATTTGACAATATAAAGCTGTGGAAGTTGGTTCTTATTTGTTGGGCGATAGCTTTTTTGGAATATTGTTTTATGGTTCCTGCCAACAGAATAGGATATGGTCAGTTTAATGCCGCACAATTAAAGACAATACAAGAAGTAATATCGTTGCTAGTTTTTTCTTTCTTTTCCGTTTTATATTTGCATGAATCTATGAAATGGAATTATATTGTCGGTTTTGTTTTTATAGTTCTTGCCGTATTTTTTATATTTCATAAATGGTGATAAATGTTTCTGCCTACAAATAAAGAAGAAATAAATAAACTGCATTGGGAAAAGCCGGATATAATACTTATATCGGGAGATGTATACATTGACAGTCCTTTTAACGGAAGTGCCGTTATAGGCAACTGGTTAACATTGCACGGATTTAAAGTCGCGATAATTGCTCAACCGGATATAAACAGTGATGATATAGCAAGATTAGGGGAACCTTCTTTGTATTGGGCGGTAAGTGCCGGTGCAATGGACTCTTTGGTTGCAAATTATACGGCTACCGAAAAATTCAGAAATGAAGACGATTTAACTCCCGGCGGAATAAACAACAAAAGACCGGACAGAGCTTGTATGGTTTATACAAACCTTATAAGAAGATATTTTAAAAATACAAAGCCTATAGTTTTAGGCGGAATTGAAGCAAGTTTAAGACGAGTAGTGCATTATGATATAAAAGATAAAAAATTGAGAAGATCTTTAATTTTTGATGCCAAAGCCGATATTCTGGCTTACGGTATGGCAGAAAAAACTATGCTTGAATTATCATATGCTTTAAGAGACAATAAAGATTATCACGACATAAAAGGTTTGTGCTATATATCAAAGACACCTAAAGAAAGTTATATAAATATACCGTCATATGAAGAATGTGTTCAAGATAAATCTTTATTTAGAGAAATGTTTAAAGCTTTTTATGTAAATTCCGCTTATGTTAATTCTAAAGGTTTAAATCAAAAACATGATGCAAGATATTTAATTCATAACCCGCCGCAACCGCAATTAACACAAGAAGAATTAGATAAAATTTATGATATGGATTTTACAAGGGAAGTTCATCCGTATTATGCAAAACAAGGCAATGTGAAAGCTCAGGAAACAATAAAGTTTTCCGTAGTATCTCACAGAGGATGTTGCGGTGAGTGCAACTTTTGTGCGATTGCCGTTCATCAGGGGAAATCCGTAATATCAAGAAGTAAAGAATCTATAATAAAAGAAATTAATAAACTGGTTCAAAAACCCGATTTTAAAGGTTATATTTCCGATATAGGCGGACCTACCGGAAATATGTATAAAATATCATGCAAAGTGCACGGAACTACAGGTAATTGTAAAAATAAAAGATGCTTATATCCTAAAGTTTGTGAAAATATTGTTTTTTCTCATGATAAGCAAGTAGATTTATTATCGGAAGTTGCTAAAAACAATAAAATAAAAAAAGTTTTTGTGTCTTCAGGTATAAGACACGATTTGATAATGGCAGATAAACAAAACGGCAAGAGATATTTGGAATACCTTTCTAAAAACAATATATCCGGACAATTAAAAATTGCTCCGGAACATACATCAGATAATGTATTGGAAAGTATGGGAAAACCCAAACAGACGATATTTTTGGATTTTATGAATGAATTTAACAGAATAAATCAACCGTTAGATCAATTTTTAACATGTTATTTTATGGTAGATCATCCCGGTTGCAGTTTGTATGATACCGAAGATTTGTTGTTGTTTATAAATCAAAACTTAAAATTTCGTCCCGAACAGGTTCAAGTTTTTACTCCGACACCGTCAACCTTTTCTACGCTTATGTATTATACCGAACAGGATTTGAACGGTAATGATATTTTTGTTGAAAAAGACAGAAATGCAAGAATGAAACAGAAAGTTATAATAACTCAATCCTTGAGTAGACATAATACCGATTCACACGGCTTTCATTCCAAAAAGAAATTCGGTTCAAGAAGAAGCTATTATACAAGATTTAAGAAAAAATAAAAAAATGTCGGGTGATTTATGGTGATTTCTCCCGCAGGATTTGTGACCATAACACCCGACATATTTATTTATAGACCATCAACTACTTTTTGTCAATGCTTTTATTAAAATCCGTCGGTTCATAGATTATAGGTTTTACAGGCTTTACAGGTTTAGGGCGAGGATTTATATAGTTGTTATATTGCTCGGCAGTTAAAACGGATTTTAATTCTATTTTTGTATTTATATCCAAATCCAACAATTCTTTAGATATGTTTGATATTTCGTTTGATAACTTGGTTATGGCATTTGTATCGATATTTTCTTTGTTAAATTCTTCGTTTAGTAATCTTTCTTTCTCTCTTAACTGTTGTGTAAGATTACATTCTTTTTCTTTTTTTGTATCAAGAATTTTTATGAATTTTTCTTTTTGTTCATCCGATAAACCTAACCTTTTTGCCAACATATCATATTTTGTTTTAGGTTTGAAAAGTTTATTGTATTGTTCGGAAGTTAAAATCTTTCTCATACCTTCTTTTTTAGCCACTTTCAAATCTATTATTTTTGAAGATATTGATTTTATTTCTTTAGATATGTTTTTGACTTCTTTTGAACTGTATTTTTCTTTAAAAAGTTCATTATTTAAATCTTTTATTTTTGCCTGACATTTTGTTTTAAGTTCAATTATTTCTTTCTTTGTGGAGTCTTTAAGTGTCTTCAAGTCTTCTTTTTGTTTGTCCGTAAGATTTAATTTTTCAAATTTGTTTTCCCATGGTTTTTTGTTGAAGAACTTTTTTTGCCCCACGAATTTTTGATCACAAGGTTCACATTCCGACTGATCGATATCTGCATCACAGGCATTCATTATTTCATCATCAACAAATTCTCTTTGCTGAGGTTGCGGGGGAATAAAACAACCTTTATTCTTGTCTTTAGGCTGCATTGCAAATGTTGAAGCTGTTAAACTTAACATCATTACCAAACTTAACAACATTGTACTTTTTTTCATAATAATCTCCTTTTACTGCAAAAATTTCGTATACAATATTTTGACTGTTATTTTTTGAAAATGTTACAGTGTGTGAAATAATTGATTTTGGATTATATAATCGAGATGATACTTTATTTTGCTCTGTTCGCCCTGAAGAGGAGTTGAACCTCCAACCTTATCCTTAGGACGGATCTGCTCTATCCAGTTGAGCTATCAGGGCACTTAACGACAATTTACAATTAACAATTTAAAACAAAAATTGCAAAGCAATTTTTTACCGACATTATACATTGTACATTATAAATTATAAATTAATACTGTACTATCGAGGAGTATGGTATATCTTTTAATTTGTCTTTGCCGTTTAAAAATGTTAATTCTATAACAAAAGCACATGCAGCAACATTTGCATTCATTTTTCTTATTAATTCTACGGCTGCATAAGATGTTCCGCCGGTAGCAAGCAAATCATCTACTATAAGAACATTATCTTTCTCATTGACGGCATCAATATGCATTTCTATTGTAGAATTGCCGTATTCCAAACTATAAGTTGTAGAAACGGTTTTGTAAGGTAATTTACCTTTTTTTCTTATAGGAACGAAAGGAACATTTAATTTCTGTGCTATTGATATACCGAAAATAAAACCTCTCGATTCCAATCCTGCAACTTTTGTTATATTCTTATTTTTGTATTGTTCAACAATATTATCAATTATGCCGTTGTATATCGACATATCCGAAAGAAGAGGTGTAATATCTTTAAATATTACGCCTTTTACGGGAAAATCCGGAATATCTCTTACGGCTTTAACAATAGCCTCTTTTATTTCCATGCCTTTCTCCTGTCGTTACGTCTTCTTTCTTTTGAATTTTCCGTATTATGTTGTCTCCTGTCCGGCAGAGTTCCTCTTTGATCCAAAACCAATGTGTCTATTGTTTTCGGATCGGCATATTTCAATCTTAAAAAAATACTTTTTAATCTTTGAAAAGCTTTCATTTCTATTTGTCTTACTCTTTCTCTTGATAAATTGAATTTTTTACCTATTTCATCTAAAGAATAAGTGGGGGTATTGTTTATCCCGAATCTCATTTTAAGAACTTCCGCTTCTCTTTCGGGAAGACAATCTATTGCCTTTTGAACATTTTGTGCATTTCTTATAATTTCGGTTATCGCTTCCGGCGTTTTGGTTAAAGTATCTTTGATGTTGTCTTTTTTCAAAGTGTCCGAATCGTCACTCATGGCAACATCAAGGGAAGAAATGTTATCAACCGAATAAATGGTTGAGTTTATTTCTTCAGCCTGCTCAATCGGAATTTTTATTTTTTTTGCTATTTCTTTTACGGTCGGTTCTTTGTTTAATTTCGCCATCAATGTACTTCTCATCTTTTTCCATTTGTTGATAATATCATACATATAAGACGGTATTCTTATTGTCTTTGAGTTGTCTTCAATTGATTTTCTTATGAATTGTTCTATCCAATATGTTGCATATGTAGAAAATCTTATATTCTTTGACGGTTCGAATTTTTCAACGGCTTTCATTAAACCTATGTTCCCGTCAGAGATTAAATCCATTAAATCCACGCCTCTTTTTGTGAATCTTTTTGCTATAGGTATAACTAAACAATAATTTAACTCAACCAATCTTTTTATTGCTTTTTTATTACCTTTTTTTGCTTTTATCCAAAGATTATCAATTTCTTCTTTTGTCGCAGGTTTTACTGTCTTTAATTGCTTAAAATAAGCCTGTAATAAATCGTCTGACATTTTTTATAATCCTTAATTTAGATTACAACTGTTTTATACATTTATTGTTTTCATCGACAAAAACAAATTTTGCTTTTATCGGTCTATCCGATAATTCAAACCCCATTATGATAATAATTTCACCTTTCTTTATCAAATGAGCCGCAGCTCCGTTCATGCAAATCGTTCCCGAACCGGCTTTCCCGGGGATAACATATGTTTCAAGTCTTGCTCCGGAAGTGTTACTTACGACCAAAACTTTTTCACCGACCCATAATCCGGCTTTATCTATTAAATCGGAATCTATAGTAATGCTACCTTGATATTCAAGGTTAGCTTCGGTTACGGTTGCTCTAAATATTTTAGAACTTAATACAAATCTCATTTTCTCAATGTCTCCAAATACTTATTTTGAATTTTTTTCAGCTTCTTCTTGGCAATTCTTACAATATCTTACCCAAGGTATTGCTTCGAGTCTTGCTTGAGGAATTTTTTCTCCGCAACATTCACAAGCACCGAATGACCCTTTTTCTATTTTAGCTAAAGCATTATCTATATCCTGCATCATTCTTTTGTCTATACCGCTGAGTTCAAACTGCATTTCTCTTTCGGTACTTTGAGTAGCTGTATCTATTTCGTCTCCGCCGGTTTCAATTTCGGTTTCGTTGATTTTTTTTGAATTAAGCTTGTTTGTTATGGATGCCTTTTTTTGAGTTAAAGTTTTTTTAAATTGAGATAATAACTTTTTATTCATTTTTAATCTCCATATTTATATTTTTAATTTGCAAATACTTTTACCATTTTTAAAATGTCGCCTTCTTGTCCGCTTATTCTGATACCTTTTGATGCCATTTCCACCAAATAATCACAAATTTCTTTCGAAATTCTTTCTCCGGGTATAACAACAGGTATTCCGGGCGGATAAGGAGTTAATACTTGAGCCGAAACATGACCTACCGATTTTGCTAAAGGAATCTTTTTTATATCGTGAGATAAAAATACCTCTCTGGGAGTCATAACCATTTCCGTAGCAAGAGAAGGAATTTTTAAAATCCAATTTTTTTGAGTTCCTTTATATTTTTTGCTTATTTCTTTTAAAGCACTGACAAGTTTTTGAACATCGTCCATGTCGGAACCGATACCCATAATCGCAATTAAATTAAATGTGTCGGAACAGTCAACTTGAATATTGTATTGTTTTGCAAGAATTTCATCTACTTCATATCCGGAAAGACCGGTTTTTGTAACATTTATTGTAAGCTTTGTTAAATCCAAATCAAAATTTCTGCCTTTAATATCGGCTTTTGTTAAACATCTCATATTCGGAATTTTTTCATTTATTTCTTTTCTTGCCCATTCCGCCGCTTCAATAACTTTATCGAACATCTCTTTTCCGTGCAAAACTGCTTGTCTTCTTGCCAAATCTATACTTGCAAGAGTCAAATATTGCGGACTCGTTGTTTGCAACATTGAAACAATTTTTTTAACTCTGTTAATATCAACAAGTTTTGAATTGTGATGAAGAACGGAACCTTGAGAAAGTGCGGAAAGAATTTTATGTGTTGATTGAACACACAAATCAGCACCGGCATCCACTGCAGACATCGGTAATTTATCGTTAAATTTTAAATGCGGTCCGTGTGCTTCGTCTACGAGAAGAATTTTACCTTTTCTGTGACATAAATCCGCAATTTTTTTAACTTCTGTTGCAACACCGTTATATGTGGGACTTGTAAGAAATACCGCTCTTGCCTCGGGATACATTTCAAGAGCCTGTTTTATTTCTTCATATGTTGAATTAAAAATAATGTCTAAATTCTGATCTATTGTGGGTTGTAACCAAATCGGCCAAACCCCCGAAAGGATAATTCCGCCCATTATGGATTTATGTGAACTTCTTGAAACTATAATGGAATCTCCGGGATCGCATGCGGATAAAAACATTGCAATATTTCCTACGGAAGTTCCGTTAACTAAAAACAAAGAATGTTTTACTCCGTAGGCTTGAGCCATCAATTCTTCGGCTTTTTTTATCGGACCTACAGGATCATGAAGAGAGTCTACTTCGTCGAATACTGTTACATCAAATTTATAAAGACCGTCTCCGGTCACTTCTTTCAATACGGGATCTATTCCTTTTCCGTTTTTATGTCCCGGTGTATGAAAAGAAGTAACATTTCTTTTTGCATGCCCTAAAAGTGTGTCAAAAATTGGTACTTTATTTTGTTTGTCCATAGCAGTCCTTTTAATATACAATATTTTTAATACTAAATAAACTTTTTAGAAGGTGTATTTTCCAATACGGCCGTTGATAATCCGTTTTTGCCCAACAACTCAATAAACGGATCCGGATCCAATTCTTCCACATTCACCATAGTTTTTACATCCCATGTACCGTTAGCTATAAGCATAGCGGCAACTACCGGCGGAACTCCGGCGGTATAACTTATTGCCTGCGCTTCAACTTCGTTATAACAATCTTTGTGATCACAAATATTATAAATAAATAATTCTTTATTCTTTTTATCTTTTTTACCTTTGATCAAACAACCTATACATGTTTTACCGGTATAGTTAGGTGCCAAAGTTTTTGGGTTTGGAAGGCAAGCTTTAACAACTTTTAAAGGAACAACTTCCAATCCTTCCGCTGTTTTAACGGGCTTTTCCGAAAGAAGACCTATCTTTTTTAATACGGTAAACACATTTATGTAATGGTCACTGAATCCCATCCAAAATCTTATGGATTTTGCTTTAATGTTTTTTGAAAGTGAATGAAGCTCGTCGTGTCCCGTTAAATATACGGGCTGTTCTCCCACTACGGGAAAATCATAAACGAGTTTGTCCGCATGAACGGGTTTTTGTACCCACTGATTATCTATCCATGTCCAAACTTTATGAAATTCTCTGAAATTTATTTCAGGATCGAAATTTGTAGCAAAATATTTTCCGTGACTTCCGGCATTTACATCCATAATATCTATTGTTGCTATTTTATCGAAATGATGTTTTACCGCCAATGCACAATAAGCATTTACAACACCCGGATCAAATCCGCAACCGAGTATTGCGGTAACTTTCTTTTCCGTACATCTGTCTTTTCTTTTCCATTCATAATTTGCATACCAGGGGGGATTTTCACAAACTTTTTTAGGATCTTCGTGAATGGCGGTATCGATATACGCCGAACCTGTTTGAATACAAGCTTCCAAAATTGACATGTTGCAAAATGCACTTGCAACATTTATAACTATTGTTATATTCAATTGCTTTATTAAATCTATTAACGCGGGAACATCAAAAACATCTATCTGCTTTGATGAAAATTCGTTATCGGGATTTTTGTAGTTTTTCTTTTTCTTAATACTGTCTAAAATTGCGTCGCAACTTTTTAATGTTCTTGATGCTATGTACAATTTACCGAACACATCATTGTTTTGTGCCAATTTATGACAAACTACATGTGCAACGGCTCCGGCCCCAATAACTAAAACGTTTCTTTTCATTTCAAGCAGTGCCTCCTCAAGATAAATTATCTGCAAAATCTTTATATGTAAAACTTTTTACAACTTCAATTTTTCCGTTAAGTCTTTTTACTACTATAGACGGCATCGGTACTCCGTTAAACCAATTCATTTTTACCATACTGTATCCGGCAGCATCTTCAAATACTATTTTGTCACCGATCTTTAACGGTTTCGTAAATTTATAAGTTCCGAAAATATCACCTGCCAAACAAGTTCTTCCGGCAACAATATATTCATACTTCGCATTTTTTTGTTTAGCCATTTTTGCGGGAGTATGATAAGTTAATAAATCCAACATATGTGCTTCGGTTGAAGAATCTATCACCGCAATATCTTTGCCGTTATGCGTAATATCCAAAACGGACGTAACAAGTTTCGCACTCATCGTTATGGAAGATTCACCCGGTTCCAAATAAATTTGCACATTATATTTTTTTGAAAAATCTCTTAATATTTTACAAAATTTTTTGATATTATAACCATTTTTTGTGAAATAAATTCCACCGCCGAAACTTACCCATTCGACTTTTTCTAACATCTTTGAATAATTTTGTCCTATATAATTTAAAGATTGTTCCAAATTATCTGCATCTTCGTTTTCACAATTAAAATGGAACATAAGTCCGTTTATTTTATTTAAATTATCTAAAATATCTTTTTTGTTTATTACTCCCAAACGGGAATTCTTTCTTGCGGGGTCAGCCAAATCGAAATGACTGTAACTTATTTTAGGATTAACTCTTATTCCCAAGTTTTTATTTTTTACTAACGGATAAAATCTTTTTAATTGAGATATTGAATTGAAAATTATTTTATCGGCAAACTTTTTTAATTCCAAAATTTCTTCTTTCGGATATGCAACCGAATAAGCATGAACTTCTTTACCGAATTTTTCATAACCGAGTTTTGCTTCGTATAAAGCACTGCTTGTTGTTCCGTCCATATATTTAGACATCAAATCAAAAACACACCAAGTGGAAAAGCACTTTAATGCCAACACAAACTTCGCACCGGACTGCTCTCTTATAAAAGCAATCTTTTTCATGTTTTCCAATAACTTTTTTTCTTCAATAAAATAGTAAGGTGTTTTTAATTTCATTTTTACTTTTCCGTATTGATAAATTATCAAGTTGAATAAGTTTATAAAATATACAAAAAAAATGCAATGAAAATATAAAATTTAAAACATGAAAAAAAGTGGCTGGTTTTCAGGTTATATGCTATAATAATAAGTAGTAAGTATATTGTAATCATGATTTGTAATCGTGAAAGGGAGAGATAAATGGATATATTAAAAAAATATAAAGGTTTTACTCTCGTAGAATTGGTAATAGTAATAGTTATAGTGGGTATATTGTCCGTAATATCTGTTCCCATATATCGCGGATATGTTCAAAAAGCGAAAATGACGGAAGGTCAAATTCTTGTAAACGGATTGGTTAAAGCTCAACTTGCTTATCATACGAAACATGGTTATTTTTATGATTGCGGCGGTTATGTTAATTCTGATAAAAATATTGATATGGATGCAAGAGGTAATAAATATTTTACTGAGTTTGATTGTTGGGTTAACGGAGATAGTGGAGATGCCCCAGCAGAAGCTTCAAAAACTTTAGAAAAAGTAAATAAAACAACGTTTTCCGGTGGTTCTTGGGGAAACGATGGTAATGATAATGTATTGGTCATAGCCAAATATATTGATAATAATGGACAGATTTATACAGTGTCTACAAAAGTATATGCTAATGGATCAAAGACAGAAATGGTTACTTCTTCTGGATCAGAGTATCCCAGTGGGTATGATGATGGTGGTGGACCAATAGATGGTCCAATCGGTGAGGGTGGAGGACCTACAATATATTTGAAATAATTATATAATACAGTGTTGAAAAGAGCTTGCATTTCTTGCAGGCTCTTTTTTTGTTAAAAATATTTTTAATATGTTATTTAAATTTTGTATAATAACAACAATTTATAAAAAAATAAGGAGCAAAATATGTCAACAATTGATAAACTTAAAGAAGATTTAAAAACTTATATGAAAGCAAAAGATATGGTTAGTTTGAACACCGTCAGGGGAATACTTAACGAGATAAACATAAGAGAAATGAAAAATATTAAAATAAACGAAGAAGAAATTATAAAAGTTCTTAGAAGTGAAGCTAAAAAAAGAAAAGAATCTATTGAAACTTTTGAAAAAGCAGGGAGAGCGGATTTAACCGAAAAAGAAGCTAAAGAACTTAAAATAATAGAAGGCTATTTACCGGCTGAAATTTCCGACGAAGAATTAACGGCTAAACTTAAAGAAGTTGTTGCTTCTTGCGAAGATAAAAGTTTCGGCGTTGTAATGAAGGCTTCCATTGCGGCTCTTAAAGGTGCTGCAGACGGTAAAAGAATATCCGCAATTTTGAAACAAATTCTGTAACGACAATGTATAATGTATAATTTACAATGTACAGTTGATGTATTTGTTTGCATTTGTTAAAAAAAAGCTTTACAATTTTTACCGACATTATACATTGTACATTGTACATTATAAATTTGAATAAAATTTTTCATAAGATTGTTTTATTATTAAGTAAGTAATTGAATTTATAGTAGAGAAGAAGAAAGGATGTAATTGATTATGTTATTGGCACAGATTTTTGCAGTTATAATTTTTCTTGCAATGTTCACACTGATAATTACCGAAAAATATGAAAGGCAGTGGGTTACGCTTGTTTGCGGCGGTTTAACATTGCTTTTGGTCTTTGCAATCGGATTCGGATTTAGTGAAAAATCTCTCACGGCAACAATTGAAACTTTGAACATTAAAGATGTGTTTACTTTAGGATTTTGGTATACGAAAAATGCACATTTAAGTTCCAAAGGAATAGATTGGGCAACAATCTTTTTCATTGCGGGTATGATGGTAATGGTGGAAGGTATGGCAAGAGTAGGTTTCTTCAGATGGTTATGTATGAGATTAGCAAAGGCCGTTAACTATAAAGTGATTCCTGTTTTTATTGCTTTTATGTTGTTATCGGCAGTTCTTTCAATGTTTATAGATTCAATTACCGTAATTTTGTTTTTAGCTGCGGTAACCGTTGAACTTTCGTTCCTTTTGGATTTTAATCCGATATCTATGATACTTGCTGAAATATTCTGTGCTAATTTGGGCGGATCATCTACAATGTGCGGAGATCCTCCGAATATTATCATCGGCTCAAAACTCGGTTACACTTTTATGGACTTTTTGTGTAATACCGGTATAATTGCATTAATCGGTTTAATTTTTACTTTAGCTTATTTCTATTTCGTTTGCAGAAAAGAATATTCTACAGCCGGTCAACATATCGACAGAAGAAAATTCCCAAGACCGGAATCTGCAATTACTGATAAAAACGGATTTGTTATAAGTTGTATGATTTTTGCTTGTGCGATTATACTTTTGATAACTCATGCACAAACGCATTTAAGTGTAGCGACAATCGGTGTTTTTATTGCCGTTATCACTCTTATTACAAGCGGAAAACATCTTGCGGTAATAATAAAGAGAGTGGATTATAAAACCTTGCTTTTCTTTGTGGGTCTTTTTATTGTTGTCGGCGGTCTTGAACAAACCGGCATTCTTGAACTTATCGCACGATTAATTGAAATGACTTCGGGCGGAAATCCTTATATTTTAATTGCAATTATTATATGGATAAGTGCTATAGCATCGGCATTTATAGATAATATTCCTTTTGCTGCAACTATGATACCGGTAATACAATCGCTTACCGTAACAAGCGGTATTCCTTTGGCAACAATGAGTTGGGCTCTTTCCATAGGAACAGATATCGGAGGAAGCGCAACACCTATAGGTGCAAGTGCAAATGTTGTTGGAACATCGGTTTCCGCAAAGTCCGGTCATCCTATCAGTTGGGCAAGATATTGCAAAGTTTCTGTTCCCGCGACGGTTATGGTAATAGTTATAAGTACAATTTATATATGGGTAGTATATCTATAAAAAGAATAAATTTCTTTGACGATAAAAGCTTATATCTTTGAGATATAAGCTTTTATTTCGCTATGTTGAGTTATTTTTCTAATAAAAAGTCGGCAAGTTTTGTTTCAAGTTTTCCGTTAAGGGTTTTACTTACCTTTTGCAATTTCTGTGCGATTATTTCCATTTGATCGGTCCACATAAAGTTTTTCTCGATATATTTTTGCGCATTTTCAATATTTCCGTCTATCTGTATTCTGATAATTTCCGAAAGCATTTTTTTTGCCGTCGGAACAACTTTATCTGTGTTTACAAAAATTTTGTTGTCTTCGGTTAGAATATAACCGCCGTTATCGAACATATATTTATTTTGCATAACGGTTCTTACTCTGTGTGCCTGAGACAATGCAGGCTTGGATTTAAGGAAATTGTCCGTAATAAAAGTCACTATAATTTGTTTTCTTTGTTCTTGTGTGTACATTCCGAGCTCCGTTAATAAATCTACAAAAGCAAGAGAGCCCATATCGGCTTTATTTTCTTCTATAATATTAGAATATTTACCGAGTCGTTCATTTCCTTTTTTCGGACCTAAAGAATGCAGGTTTTCGTGTCCTATTGTGAACCAATGGTCTGCTTCGTCGAGATAATATTGATGCTGATTTTTATCTAAAATTTCATCAAGCATTTTCTGCAGTTTTTCTTTATCGCTTATAAATCTTATTTGCCTGTGATAAACATTTCTTAAACCGCCTCCGATAGTTAAAGACAACTTATCGGAATTCGGCAGGTTTTCCGCTAAAGTAATACCGCCTCTATATGCTCCGCAATCACCTGCCGCATATACCATATCTACATCTACCATTGTTTGTTTTGTGTCTTGTTCCGATGCTGTATTTTGCGTATATTCGTTATTGAAAGGCATATTTTTTGCGAGAACGGGGAGAAAGTCTTTTATTCTTAAAAGAGTTTTAGTTCCTTCTTTGTTTACAATTCCTACTCTTCCGCCTAAAAAATCTTTAGGAACGGGGGAAACAGAATGCTCTTTTAAAAGGTTAACGAGTTCTTTGTTTTCGAAAATTGTTCCGGTGAGTTCATCTTCATAGTTTTCTCTTGTTATCGTAAATTCCAACGGTGTGTCTTGTAATGTGGCCCATTGTTTATCCGCATAAGCATCAAGCATAGGATCTGCTGTCTTTAATGCTTTTGCCTGAAGTTTTAAATATTTGTTAAATTCTTCGTTTGTGGAAACTTCACTTGCTTTTTCGAGTTCTGCGGCAACATTATAAAAATCCTGTTTAAAATAATCTATATAATCTATTCCTTTTAATTTTTTACCGTTTCTTATAACGACGGATCTTTGAGTTAAAATGTTTTTTACTTCATTTATTTCACCGTTTTTTATCATTTGTATAAGGATTGAATGAAATTCTTCTTTAGATAAATCTTCCGGATAAACACCTTTTCCCGGAGTTTCCTGTATGCCTTTTGCAAGATTTATTTTGTTTGATAAGGAATCTATTGCGTTTATACCTTTTTGTGCATCAAAAAGAATTTTTGTAAGTTCCGCTTGTTTATTCCCTTTTTGTATTTCCTGTTCGAGAAAGTTTTTGAAATCCAAATTGTACTTGCAGTCTAACTGCATATTGATTTTTTCTATAATTTCTGCGGCTTTAACGAGATGTTTTAACGCTTGCTTATCACCGTCTTTAAGAGAAACATATTCCGGAGAATCGGCTGTTAAAAACTTCTTTGTTACCAAATACTCTTTACTTGTTCTTTTTTTTAATTCTTCCACAGAAAGATTAAATTCAAAATTCATTTTAATTGTTCCTTAAATTAATTTAATATCGGCATTATTTATACTTTAAAAGATTAAATTTTACTGCTTTAAATATTGTAATTTGAATATATTCATCTTTTTTACGGCAGTCCAGTATCGGAGAAAGTAAGTGCCTGCAAAAAGAGCTTACTTTAAATATTACATGATAAACGAAATATTTAAAACTTTTAAATTTTAGTTTAAAAAAACTTTCCGTCCTGAAAGGATTGAGCCGTTCATATTTTAAATAATATTTGTTTAAGTAAGTATAACTGTTCCACGGTTTATTGTTTGTCGAATAATGAATAATTTTAGGTGTTTTTTGTGTGTTTTTTAAAGCAAGTCTGATATCTGACGGTAACAAATGTTTTATATTAAAAGCACAGGTTTGAAAATTATAGAAAAAATCAATAATTTTAATTTTTCCTTTGAAAACGAAATTTATCGCATCTTGGTCTCCGAACATAAAGTTTTCTTTGTTTTGTTTTATGCTGTCCGTCAACTCAGGCAGAATGTTATTTTTTCTCCAATATTCCAAATTTATAAGCAAGACACCGCTGTTAACATACGGATTAAATTGTTTATAGAACCTGCCGTAAAATTTACTGTTAAATATTTGTCCTGTATCTTCCGCAGCGGCTATATAATAACCGTCCAAATTTGTTTCGAACAACTCTTTAAGACTCGATAAAACTATTGTGTCGCAGTCGAGATATATTATTTTATCAACATCTTTCAATAAATCCGCAATTAATAATCTTGAATAGCCCATTTTTGTTATATGAGGACAAAACTTATAATCCGGAAAATCGTTAAACAAATTCGTGCTTATATTAACAAAATTTATTCTGCAAGTGCTGCTGTTGAATTCTTTTAAAAGTTTGTTTTTATTGCTTTCGGAAACATCGTTTTCCAATACAAAAATATCGAAAGTGTCCGTTCTATCGGCATTCGATAAAATCGAACATAATGTGCGTGCCAAGTGGTGTATGTAATTGTTATCGGTTGAAAAACATATGTTAATTTTCATCTTTTTATTATAGCAATTATATTCTAAATTTTGTAGTATATAAAACCATAAATCAGGTATTATTTCTGTTTCAAAAAAAAATGAATGTAAAAGTTTCCGTAATCATTCCGGTATATAATGTAGAAAATTATTTAAGACAATGTCTTGACAGTATTGTTGGGCAAACTTTTAAAGATTTTGAAATAATAGTTGTCAACGACTGTTCAACCGACAATTCCTGTTCTATCCTTGAAGAATATGCAAAAAAAGATGACAGATTTATAATTATCAATTTATCGGAAAACAAAGGTCAGGGAAATGCAAGAAATCAAGGTTTAAATATAGCAAAAGGTAAATATATAACTTTTATTGATTCCGACGATTGGGTTGCACCTGATTATATTGAACTTTTATATAACGAAATAAATGAAAACAATTTAGATGTCGTATGTGCTTCGGCTTTCCTTTATGACAATATAACAAAAAAGATAACAGACAGAAAAGAAGCCTCTGCCGATTTTTTAAATAACATAAAAAAAGAAAGACTTCTTGTTTTGGATAAAGATAGTTTTGTTGTTACGGTATGGGCAAAAATTTACGGTAAAAATTTTTTAAATGATAACGAAATTCGTTTTAGACTTGATAATTATCATGAAGATAATTTGTTTATTTTCGAAACAATTATAAATACAAATAAAATTAAATTTACAGATAATAAAATTTATTTTTACAGAAATAACAGAGCTAACTCTTCCATGAGTATAATCAATAAAGAATTTACATATTTTTCGTTGTTTTCCGAATTAAAAAAAATATTGATAAAATGCGGGAAATACGAACAATATAAAAAAGTTTATTATCAATACATTTCCATAATAACTTCTACAAGGTTAGAATTTCTGAATTTGAAGTTTTCCGAATCGGCTTTATATTTTGATAAGTTTAGAAAATTGTATTATACGAAAGAATTTGTTAAAAATTTCTCCGTTAAAAACATGGGCATAAATTTTAAAGTAAGATTAATATTATTTTATATGTGTTTGAAATTTAATATAAATTATGCCGTTGTCGGAAAGTTTTGCAGTTTTTCGCTGAGAAATGCAATTAAAATTTTACATCCGCAATAACGGATAAGATATAGAATTTTTTCATTGATAAGCCGACATTTTTATGTTATAATTACAAGTTATAAAAATGGTGTTTTTTAAAGAAAAACAAACTGTAAATTATAATATGAGTAAAAAACATCTCGTGCTTTCAGGAGGCAACAAAATGGCTTTTTATTTTGATGAACCGTCTCACACTTTTAATGAGTATCTTTTGGTTCCGGGATATTCCGATGAAAATTGTATTCCGGATAATGTCAGTTTAAAAACTCCGCTTGTAAAATTCAATAAAAAGAAAAAAGAAAAACCTTCTTTAAGTATGAATATTCCTATGGTTTCCGCGGTTATGCAGGCTGTTTCCGACGATAAAATGGCTATCGCCCTTGCAAAAGAAGGCGGAATAAGTTTTATTTACGGAAGTCAAAGTATAGAAAATCAAGCGGCAATGATAGCGAGAGTTAAATCTTATAAAGCAGGTTTTGTAACATCGGACTCAAATGTTCGTCCCGATCAAACATTGGAAGAAGTTATTGCTTTAAGTCAAAAAACAGGACATTCTACCTGTGCCGTTACCGAAGACGGAACAGCTCACGGCAAACTTGTAGGTATTATAACATCCAAAGATTTCAGAATTTCTCATTGTAAACCGAGCTCAAAAGTTCGCGAATATATGACACCTCTTTCCGAAATGGTAACGGGAGAAGAAGGAATTACACTTAATAAAGCAAATGATATAATTTGGGATAAAAAAATCAATCAACTGCCTATTGTTGACAAAAAAGGAAATTTGGTATCTTTGGTATTTAGAAAAGATTATGCAACACATGAATCTCATCCGTTGGAATTACTTGACTCCAACAGAAGATATATCGTCGGTGCGGGAATAAACACAAGAGATTATATGGAAAGAGTTCCCGCTTTACTTAAAGCCGGTGCGGATGTTTTCGTTTTGGATTCAAGTGAAGGATATTCTTATTGGCAGGCAAAAGCTCTTAAAGATATACACGGAAAATTCGGTAATAAAGTTAAAGTCGGTGCGGGAAATGTTGTTGATGCGGAAGGCTTTAATTTTCTTGCTAAAGCCGGTGCGGATTTTGTAAAGATAGGTATCGGCGGCGGTTCTATATGTATTACCAGAGAACAAAAAGGTATCGGAAGGGGACAGGCAACGGCAACTATAGAAGTTGCAAAAGCAAGAGATGCTTATTATAAAAAAACCGGTATATATATTCCTATTTGTTCGGACGGCGGTATCGTTCAAGATTATCATATAACCTTAGCTTTGGCTATGGGTGCCGATTTTGTAATGTTAGGCAGATATTTTGCAAGGTTTGATGAATCTCCTTCAAATAAACTTGTTGTCAACGGCAATTATGTTAAAGAATATTGGGGGGAAGGTTCAAACAGAGCAAGGAACTGGCAAAGATATGATTTGGGCGGTAAAAAATCTTTAAGTTTTGAAGAAGGCGTTGATTCTTATGTTCCTTATGCCGGACATTTACATGACGGAGTTTCTATTACACTCAGAAAAGTTACTCATACAATGTGCAATTGCGGTGCTTTATCAATTCCCGAATTACAGAAGAAAGCAAAACTTACATTGGTAAGTCAAACGACTATCAGTGAAGGTTCCGCTCACGATGTTATAGTAAAAAACACTTCAATGCAAAACTGATACGACAATTTATAATTTACAATGTACAATGTATAATTGAAAAAAAACAAAATAGGCAAAAAGAAACAGGAAGATAAAAATCTTCCTGTTTCTTTTTTATTCTTAAATTACTAATTTCTAATTACTATTTGTTATAAATTGCTTTCAGCAATTTATAACATTGTTTTTCTTAGTTCTTCTGCGGATTTTGCACTTAAATATGCAGGCGGAATATCAAATATCGTTCTTGCTCCTTTTTGACCTTCTTTGTTCAACTTGTAAGCTGCTCTTGCAAAAGCTACAAGTACACTTGAAGTAAATTCAGGGTTAGATTCAAGTTTTATATTATATTCTATTACATGTTTTGTTGTTCCTGTTTGTCCCGTTCTTATAACACATCCTCCGTGCGGAAGTCCCGAATGGTTCTTTTTCATTTCTTCCATGCTGATAAAATGAACCGTAGTATCGTAGTCGGAAAAATAGTTTGGCATTTCTTTTATTTCTTTCTCTATTCTTGCTTTATCCGCACCTTCCGCAGCTACAACAAAACATTCTCTTGTATGTTTTTGTCTTGTTGTAAGGGTGGGATTTTCACCGTTTTTAACTGCTTTTAATGCTGCTTCAACCGGAATGGTATATTGTCTTGCATCCAATACTCCGTCTATTCTTCTTACTGCATCGGAATGCCCCTGGCTTACACCTTTACCCCAAAAAGTATAATCTTTTCCGTTGGGTAAAATAGCATTTGCATACATTCTGTTCAAAGAAAAAAGTCCCGGATCCCAACCTACGGATATTATTCCTATTTTACCCGCTTCTTTTGCGGCTTTATCTACATTGGCAAAATGTTCAGGTATTCTTGCATGTGTATCGAAACTGTCTATAACATTAAATATTTTTACATATTTCGGTGTTTGAACAGGCAAATCCGTTGCACTGCCTCCGCACAAAATTAAAACATCGATTTTATCCTTCCAATTTTCAATTTCCGAAACACTTACGACTTTTGCATTTGATTTTATTTTTAAATCCTGCGGATTTCTTCTCGTAAAAATCGCAACAAGTTCCACATCCGGATTGTATTGAACGGCATTTTCAACACCTTTACCTAAATTACCATAACCCACAATACCCAATTTCATAATGTATCCTCTCTATATATTAAAGTTTTTTATAAAAAAAAAGACGCAAAAAAAACAACATAAAGTTTTTTTCAGCATCTTTGCCAAAAATTATATATTATTCATAATATTTATTACGATTATACTCTTTTATATTTTTAGTGTCAATAACGGATAAAAAAAGTTTTGTATATTAAACGACATATTTTTCAAAAGCACGTTTTATCTTTTTTAGTATTTTTGCCGTGTTTATATATAATGATACGTGATTTATAAAAAACTTGAATATGGCTATCGCAAATTTATCGATACAATTTGTGTATTCTTCGCTGTTACAAAACAAAAAAGTTTTTGCTGCAATAAGCATTTTTTGAATTCTTTTTTGCGGAATGTTACTGCAAATTAATGCAAAACTTAAAAATATAAAACTATATATATAAAAAACTCTAAAATAATCTCCGAAAAGATTTTCTTTATACAATGTTTTTCTTATTTCTTTTAACAGAAAAATAACATCATGCAGTATAAAATAATTGGAAGAAGTTAAAGAGTTTTTTCTGTTAACTCTATAAAAATAGATAGGCTCATTAACATATATGATTCTTGCTTTATGTATTACAAGGTCGTATAAGAACAAAGAATCTTCACGACGACGCAACCTGAAAAATAAATTGTTTTTTAATAAAAAATCTTTGTTATATATTTTGCACCACGGACTACAATTTATACTCGGTAACACTATTAAATTTTTATTGTTTTTATGTTTTGTCGTAAGAAAAGAGTATTTTCTTGTTTCGTATTGTGAAGTTTTATTATTATATACATAATAAGAGCCGGAAAAAGCATCGCATTTAAATTTTTCTATATTATTAAATAAAAATTCTATATAATCTTTTCTAATCCAGTCGTCTGAGTCTACAAAAGTTATATACGGACTTTTTGCTTTTTTCATTCCCAAGTTTCTTGAATTCGATAAACCGCAATTATCGGTAACATTAATTAAAACAATTCTGTTATCTTTTTGTTGATATTCTTTTATAACAGATAAAGAATTGTCTGTAGATGCATCGTTAACAACTATTATTTCTATGTCCCGAAAAGTTTGATTTATAATGCTATCGAGACATTGACTTAAATATTGTTCGGTATTGTATACCGGTATTATTATTGAAACTTTTGTCATATTATAATTTTACGGCTTAATTTTCTGTTGTAAAAGCCATATCTTCATTATTAATTTTTCGGGTAATATTTTTGACAGTAACCTGCAAAAGTTTACATATATTCCGTAAACAGAAATATCTTTGTTTTTATAAGCATCTTTTAATGCTTTTTTTGCAACGACATCCGGTGTAACCATATGAGAAAACTTTGTAGTCCCTTTCACGGCATTTATACATCCTCTGTCATACAAGCTTGTCTTTATCCATCCCGGACAAACGACGGTTACGGTTATACCTTTTTCTTTAAGTTCTATATTTAGTGCTCTTGAGTAGTTTTTAACGAAAGATTTTGTTGAACTATATATGTTCTGATAAGGAAGCGGTTGAAAAGATGCTTGTGATGCTATATTTATGATATGAGAATCTTTACTCATAAACGGAATACAAACTAATCCCATTGCAACTACACCCGACACATTAAGGTTAATCATATTTAACGACTCATCTATTGAAATATCGTCATAAGAACAAAATTTTGCAAAACCTGCATTGTTAATTAATAATTTAACATTTACATTTTCTTTTTCTAAATGTTTTCCGAAAGTTTTTATGTTGTTTATATCGGATAAGTCCGCAGGATATGGTTTGATTTTATTACCATATTGATTTTTCAATTCGTTTAATTTATCTTTGCTTCTTGCAAGAATAAATATTTCATCGAAATTCTTATCGTCAATCAAAAGTTTTACGAATTCTTTGCCGAGCCCGCTGCTTGCACCGGTAACTATTGCTATATTTTTCATAAATTAAATTCCTTTTGTTTTGATAGAAATTATTATACTACAACAAATATATAAAAACAACAGACAAATTAAGTTTTTTATACTTAAAAAAAGTATAATAGATAATATAAATAAATTTTCGGATATATTTATGGCAGATAAAAAAGATATTGTTTTATATTTTTCACCTCATCAAGACGATGAATTATTAACAATGGGTGTTGATATTTGTAAAACATGTTTATTACCAAATAAAGAGGTTCATATCGTTTTATGTACCGATGGTTCAAAATCGCCGGCAAGACAAAGATTAAACAGTAATAAAATATGTCAAATACATCATCAAATTCATAATTATAATTTATCCGAAGAAGAATTTATAAAGGCAAGAGATTGTGAATTCATTGCAAGTTGTACTGCTATGGGAATTCCGTTAGAGAATATTCATATATATGAGAAAAGAGCCGTTGATGGATCTTTGTCTGTCGAATATGCCAAAGAAATTATTAAACATTTTGTATCCATATACGGTAAAGATGTTGAAATTCGAACAATTGCTCCTTTTAGATTCGGAAGGTATCAACATGAAGACCATTATAATCTCGGTTTAGCCGCAAAGGCTTTACTAAAGGAAAGATTTTTTAAAAAATCAAAATTTTTTATAGAATCATATCATCACCCTAAAGGAAAAAGGAAATTTGTTCTTAGTTTGTTTTTTAACATGCAAAAGGAAGAAATATCTGACGAGATAAGAAGTAAAATTGAAAGAGTTATACAACAGTCATATACTTGTTGGAAACCCGAGGAAAAAAGATATGCCATAGGTTATCATTGTGTAACCGATATTTTTGAGTATTATAAAAATAATATAGCATCATATTCTATTAAATCAAGACTAATAAAATGAAAACAGAACCAAAAATAACAATAATAATACCCGTATATAATACGGAACAATATTTAAGGCAGTGTTTGGATAGCATTGTTAATCAAATATTTAAAGAATTCGAGTGTATATGTATAAACGATTGCTCAACGGATAATTCTTATGATATCCTTGAAGAATATGCTGAAAAAGACGATAGATTTGTAATTATTAATTTGATGGAAAACAAAGGACAAGGAAATGCAAGAAATGAAGGTATAAAAATAGCCGGGGGTAAATATATAACATTTGTAGATTCAGATGATTGGGTTGCAAGTGATTATTTAGATGTTTTACATAAAGCAATAGAAAAATACGATACTGATTTTGTTGTCGCAAAATTTTCTTTGTTTGACAATACAACTCATAAATTCAGTGATATGCCGGTTTACATTAAAAAAACTTTTTACAACAGAATAATTTATGAAAAAGAAAACAAAAATATATTTTTAGAAAAGCTTGGTATGCAGTTATCTACCGTATGTGCAAATATATTTAAAAAAGATTTTATATTTAATAACAAGATGTCATTTAATGTATCAATTAAAATGGAAGATACTTTGTTTATGTGGGAAGCGATTATAATTGCACATAAATTTATTTTAATAAAAAATGCAATTTACTATTATAGAAGGAACTTGAAAAACTCTGCAAATTCTTCTCTCACAATTGAGGATATAATTAAATATAATGAGCAACTTATTCTACTAAACAAAAACAAATTAAAAAAATATCTCCCAAATTGTTATACACATATTTTAATTGAGTATGCGAGAGATATTGAAAAACTTCCTTTTGAAGAATCAAAAAGAATGTTTGTTTTAATTAAAAAGTTTATTTTTATTGATGAATGTATTTTGAATTATAATATTTTAAATTTAAGAGATAAAATAAGACTGTTTATTTTTGAAACTTGCTTAAAATATAATATAAATTATTGCTTTATAGGAAAACTGCACAGAAATTTTAATCCGATAAGACTTTTTATAAAAAATCAGAATTAATTCGTTAAACTTTTAGCCGACCAGCCGTAATCTTTATATTTTGTTGCCGGAATATTGTGTTTTTTTACATATGTTGCAAGAACTTCCGCTCTATGTTTTTCTCTTCTTTCAGCATCACTGTTAACAGCATGAAAGGCTGTGTATCTTTCACCGAAGATTCTTTTAGCACTTGGTAAGTTTCTTGATCCGTCTTCCACTTGATCAAAAGCTGTTACCTCATATCCGGTATCCGTTTGTTTGATATGCATAAGTCCCGGATGGCTTCCTCCGGATACGGTTTCAAGTGTATCACCTACCAAATTGTAGTTGAATACCCAAAAATCACCCCAAACAAGGATATCATCGGAATTTCGTTCATCTACAGATATAACTGTTTGAAAAGGAACACAATATTGCCCTTCGAGATATTTGCTGCCGCACTCATTTATCAAATATCGTTCAATGGCGGGGAAATAAGTCGTTTCTTTTTCTTCTTCCTGTATTGATGAAATATTTTTTGTTTCAGAACTTTCGACAACCGAATTTATGTTTTGTTTTTCAATGTTTGCTTGATTGTTCTGACAGGAAACAAATGTTAATGCAACAATAACCGCAACGGCAATAATGTTTTTTTTCATAAAATTTCTCCTAAATGTTAGCACTTATTATACATAAAACAAAGAGATTTTTTTATATGGAAATTAAAATGATTTACGGTTATATTAGAGTAAGTACAGATAAACAAACAGTTAACCTTGTATAAAACAAACCACCCTTTTTTCTATTTTCATTATTATAAACTTGGATTATAAACTTTTTATCATAAGCTTGTAACATAAAACAAAAAACATATAAATACACTGATGGCATTTGCAATCAGTAACCACCAAAATGTTTTTAGTATTTTTATTTTTAATGTCAGTTTTATGAATAAACCTTCTATAATTGTATTTATAAAAATTACAAGTAAATAAGCTGCAAGCCAATGACTCCAATGGAATGTTCCTATACCGAACTTATCGTAAGCATGAAACACAAAATCAAAAACAAATTCCGAACCTAAACCGGACAGGGGAATAAATATTATTCCGAGTATTGTTGTAATAAAATTCATTAAAAATGTAACTATAGATGCTTTTTTCCAGCTGACTTTTGTAAAATATTTTACGAATAACAACTCAAAAATTAAACCTAAAAGAATTACTTTAAAACTTAACATTCCTTTGGCAATATAAAGAGACGGCCATATAATGTCTGCATTTGCAGGTAATGCAGTAAATGTGATTAACGATATAGCTAAAATAAAATTTTTAGTATTCATATAAAATATATTTTAATTCTTTACATTATCTATAAAATTTGTAAGCTTCTCAAGCTGTTCTTTAGGATTTTTGAACCAATCGGTTGACCAAATTCTATACATTTTCCAACCTAATCTTTCCAATACTTCCTGCCTTAATCTGTCTCTGTCTCTGATTGTTGCACAAGAATTATAAGTAGGTCCGTCACATTCTATTCCTGCCAAAAATTTATTCGGATTGTTTTTGTCTCTTACGGCTAAATCTATTTTGTAGTTTGAACAACCTACTTGAGAAGATACCAAATATCCTTTTTCCGTTAAAGTTTTGTAAACGGATTCTTCAAAAGGGGAAACAAAAGTATTATTTTCAAAAGAGTTGTCTTCTTTTTTGTTTAAAGAGCTTTCACCTTTTTCCGCAAAATCCAAATATGCCTGTAAAAGCTTTACACCGGTGCTGCTTGTTTTTTCAAGGTTAAAGTCGGAAGCTTTTATTCCGCTGAAAACTTCTATCTTGTATCTTGATCTTGTTACCAACACATTAAGTCTTCTTTCACCGCCGTCTTGATTTATAGGACCGAAATTCATTGAAAGAATTCCGTTTTTGTTTTTGAAATAACCTACACTTATCATAATAACATCTCTTTCGTCGCCTTGAACCGATTCCAAGTTTTTAACGAAGAAATATTCTTGCCCGCTGTTGTTGAAAAAATCTTCGCATGACGGGTCTTGTTCTCTCAGTTTTTCAATTTCGTTTTCTATTAAGCTTTTTTGTTTGATATTTAATGTTGCAACACCTAATGACATATTAGGGTGATTTTTTGCATGCTGCATAACCGCTTTTGCCACAATTTTTGCTTCTTCCGAACACATCTCTTCTTTTGTTGCCGGTGTAGGTATATGATAATTAAATTTTACGCCCAAAGTATCGGAAGTTTCTATACAATTGGGAAAGGTATACAAATCTTGATATAAATGCTTATTTGAAAAAGCAATTAAATGTTCGTGCTTACTTCTGTAATGCCACTTTAACATACATTGCGGAAATCCCGATGTGGTACATTCGTCAAGAATACTGTCCAAATCTTCTCTTTCCTGTTCTTGCTGTTGTTCATCATCAATTTCTTCTTCATCTGTTTCAACTACGGTTCTAAAGAAAGATGTCGGCGGCAACTGTTTTGTGTCGCCGGTAACAACAAGTTTTGAACCTCTTATTATAGAACCGATACAATCTTCCGTAGTTAACTGACTTGCTTCATCGAATACAACTACATCAAAATGAAATATATTAGGATTCAAAAGTTGTGCAACCGTTGAAGGACTCATCATTAAACACGGTTTTAACTCTAAAAACAGTTTCGGAACAGAGCGAATAATTTGTCTTAAAGATTTTCTTATTCGTTGCAATTTACATAATCTTTTAAGTTCGGAAACTTCTTTCGGATATTGTTGTTTTGCAAAATTTATATTTGACGAAAGTTTTGATACAAGTCTGTCTTTTGCGGAAACAATTTGTCCTTTGTCTAAATTTTTAAATTCTTTTACTAAATCGTCTTGTTCCAAAGAATTAAAGTTCTTTAAAATATCGTTATTTTCAAAAACATATCCCATTAACCATATTCTCAAAAATTCCGTTTCTAATGCTACCGAATAATCATCCAAAGACAGATTTGCTTCAACACATTTGTTCCAGAAAGGAGTCAAACCTTCTTTTTCTATTTCATCGGTTAAGTCCAAATGTTTTATCCATAAAGTCAAGTCGTCGGCTTTCTGTGAAACAGCAGAGAATTTGTTTTTTAAAGCATTAATGTCAATGTCGGAATATTGACAAGCAAAAGCTTTATTCCAATCGAATTTCAATATGTCGGTAATAATATCAAGTTTTGTTTTTATCGGTTCTTGGAGTTGGGATATTGTATCTGTTGCGATTTTGACTTTTTTATAATCTATTTTTTTGTTCTTTATCTTTTCCGTAATGCTTTCTTTAAAAGAAGAGTCTTCTCTTATGAGTTCTTTAAATTTTAAAAGACGGTTACATTGCCTTTTTATATCATTATCATCCGGATTATTTTTGTTCCAATATTGAGAATACAATTTTGCAGCTGTATTATCGCATTTATCGAGTTCTGCTGTTGATTTTTTCAATTCTTTAATATTGTTTAAGTCATAGAGCAATTCGTAAAAGCCCGGCTTATGATTGTTAATAAAAAACTGTTTAAAGAAATTATAATTTTTATTGAACTTAAAAAATAATTTTGATACAAATCCGTAAAGAGATAATTTTGATATTAAATCATCAATATCCTGATTTAAAATTTGCGAATTATATTTGTTCTTTATTCTATTGTTAAATGTGGTAAATTGTTTTACCGTATCACGAACAAGTTTAACATCTTCTTCGAAATTTATATCGGTGTTTTCCATATAAGAAAGTGCCGAATCGGAAATATTCGAAACGGAATCTGCAACCGTTATAAAATCTTCAATTTGTGATATTTTTGTAACTTTTTTCAATAAAAGTTCTTCACATAAAAAATTAATATTTTTTTCAACTTCATCTATACTTTTTATAAGATAATCGATTTCTGTTTTTAAATTCATTTTTTCTTTAAGAGAAAGTTCTCTTACTTGTGTGCCGTACCATGCAAAGTCTTTCGGATTTCCTAATTTTTTTATTGTTTCCGTTGCGTTTTTAAAAAGTTCTTTTTTTGCAGATAAATCTTCGTCTGTCCATTTGTCGTAGTTTTCAAATATGTATCTGAATTCGGGAATATGATTGTTATCCAAAACAATCCCTATTGCCTTGTAAGGGGAAATTTTTACTAATCCGGCGGGGGTATGCAACTCTTTCGAATAAACTTTTAAAGATTTTATATCGGTTAATATTTTAGATAAACTCTGAGAATCGTAATTTCCTACAAATTTGTAGTCTAAACTTTTAGCAAGTTCGCCGAGAACATTTTTTCTGTTTGTTTTGTTGCTGTGCAGTTCCAAACAAAAAGGAGCTAAACCGTTGGCTGCTAAACGATTTTTCACTACTTCCAAAGCCGCTATTTTTTGGCTAACAAATAAAACTTTTTTGTTTTGTGCCAGAAGTTCTCCTATCATATTTGCAATGGTTTGACTTTTGCCGGTTCCCGGAGGACCTTCTATAATCAAATTGTTTCCCGATTTTACAACTTGTATTGCTTGTTGTTGTGAAGAATCGGCATCCAAAATTTGATAAGTTCCGTGCGGATGAACAATGTTGTCCAATTCGGATATGGGACAAATATCTTCGGCGGAAACTTGTTTATTATCGTTTAATCCGCAAATGGTTTCAACGAAATTGTTTCTTTTAATTATGGCTTGGTGTTCTTCCAAGTCTTTATACATTACGAATTTGGCAAAAGAAAACAAACCTATGTAAATATTGTTTAACAGCTTCCAACGCGGATTTTTGCTTATTTTATTTTGAACTTTAATAAAAATATCGATAGGATTTATTTCTTCTTCGTCAATAGCAATATCTTCTAAATTTATACCGAAATCTCTTTTAAGTTTAAGTATAAGTGCGGGATTTAATATAACAGAATCTTCATTATATTTAACGGTAAACGGTTGACCTATACTTTTTCTCTTTATTTCAACCGGAACCAACAGAACCGGAGCTTCCATGGGTTCGTTACTGCTGTCTTTTTCGTACCAAATTACACTTCCCAAAGCCAAAAACAAAACATTGTATCCTAAATCGTCATTGGTGGATCTTGCCGTTGTACTTATTTTGTTTAATACCTTGTTTAAATCCTGAACTGAAAGTTTTGTTTGTAAATATTTATCCGTGTGTTTTTTACTTAATTCCGCAGATGTATATTCTTTAAATTCCCGAGCTCTAAATTCTATTCCTTCGTTTAATTCTTCCAAGGGCTTTTTTTCTTGTTCGGGAATATTTGCGGCATTTTCTTTTATCGGTAAAAACTCCAAAGAGTGTAATTCCCGAACCAACGCTTTATATATTTCCGGAGGTTGTTCATCGATAATTCTTAAAGTTAAAGATTTTGAAAATTTAAAATTTAATAATCTGTTTCTTTTCGATAAATCTATAAGTTTCTCTTTCCACTTATAAATTCTTTTTTCTATTGTTTTTTCGTTGTTTGTGTTTTCTGTTATCATTTTTTTGTTACCATTCTGTTTTTTAAAAAACTTAAAGAGATATTAGGATTATATTTCGATATAAAATCTTTAAAATCGGGAAATTCTTTCATAATATTAAATAAAAATTTTTCTTGTTCATTATAAATATTAATGTTTTTATAAAAAACATCTTTAATTTCATTTAAATATGTCTTTATAAAATTAAATTTTTGTTCGTTATCTATAATTAAAGATTCTACAAAAAATAATTTTATATCGTCTAAATTAATTTTATGAGTATTTAAGAAAGAATACAATAACTTAAAACTTTCAAAGTAATGAAAGCCTCTCTCTTTCGAATGCATTGCCGATGTTTGACGTTGAAAATAATGGTGATAAGGACCTTTAAAAACATAAGATTTATCTTGCATTAAATCACAAGCATAAGCAAAATATATATCTTCCGCACCGCATTTTATAGAGGGAAATTTAAAATTGTATTGGTTTAAATATTCTCTTTTATATAATCTTGTCCAAATTACGGGAGGGAAAAATCTTTGAATGATTTTTGAATCAAAACATTCAAAATCTCTCGTAAGAAAATTAAATGTTCCGTAAGCTTTTTTTGCTTTATTATCATATTCTTTAACAAAATTTGCATTTATTATTACATCTGAATTTGTTTCTTTTATTTTATTCAGCATCTCTTCAAGATAATTTTCGTCAATCCAATCATCGGAATCTATAAAATAGATATATTCTCCTTGTGCAATATCCATACCTGTGTTTCTTGCGTTAGATACACCTTTGTTTTCATTTAAATTGATGATTTTTATTCTTATATCCCGTTTTGAAAAGTCTTGTAAGATTTTTAAGGAATTATCCGCGGAACAATCATTTACACATATTATTTCAATATCTTTTAATGTTTGACCGATTATACTGTTGATACAGTTACCGATATATTTTTCCGTATTAAAAACGGGGATGATTACAGATATTGCGGGTTGCATAAAAATCCTTATAAAGTATTTTTTTTATTTTAAATAAAATATTTGTAAAAAGCAATTGTTAATTTATATAGTTTTTATAATTATAAATAGCAAGATAAGTTATTAGTAATATTGCTACGAAAAAAATATAGCTTATAATTATTGGCGGAATTGTAAAAGACAAAATATTTGTCAAATATAGGAAAATCAACAGTATATTTACGGATATTAACGATAAAAATTCTTTGCTGTATAAAAAATCTTCCTTAACTAACTTTGAGTTTGCGATTAACAAATAAGATATCGATAAAAATATTACAAAATGGAAAAATAATGTAAATGATAATAAATTGTTTGAAATGTAATTTAAAACAAGAAAAAAAGTTGTAAGCATATAAATATTACAAAAAAGAATCAAAGCAAAAAGAGATTTAAATTCAAAAACTTTTTTGTAAATAAACAATAGGAAAGAAAGAATTAAAAATAAGAAAGGTATGTATAATATCAACTGAATACTGAATTTACCTGCATTATAAACATAAAAATCAAACACTAAAAACAAACAACTTAATGTTGCTAAAAATTTTGTTGCGGATGAAAATTTTATAACGGGAACTTGTGATTTTTTTTGTTTTTTTATTCTGTATATGTAATAAGCAATAAAAATTATTAATATTGTTCCGTAAATAAAAATAATGTCTTTATAATAACCGGTGTTTGTGATTGAATTTATTAAGAGAATAATCAGTAACATTATTGTGCTTATCATTGTGAAATGTTCGCTGTTGCTTAATAAAAGATTTTCTTTTTTTATAAGTATATTAATCCAATATTTGTAAGATGTAAAATAAAAAATTAAAGCTAACAAATATACCAAGAAATGTGAAAAATTAAAAGAAAACAAGAGCCAATAAACACAAGATAAAAATACAAACTCAATTATCATAACAAAAAAGTAATGTTGTTTTGTTTCTTTTAAAAGATTCATTTTCATCTCCAAAAGGGATATTTATATTTGATTATAACCAATTTAATATATATAATCAAATGTATAAAAAATATATAATTTTTTTATATGCTTTTTTAGCGAAAAAAACATAATTTAAATTATGAAAAGAAAAATCCTTTTATTATGCCTTGCGTTTTATTGGAAGATTTGTTTTGGATTCTATTTGTTTTTGCTTAAAGAACTTTCGTATGCGCATTATCTTAGAGTTTTTGAAGCTGTATGTAAAATTAAAGATGTTAAAACAAAGGTTTTAAGTAAAGAACAAAAACAAGAGATAGACAATTTTTATAAAAAAAATTACGGTAAGAAAATTCCTTACATATGGCATAATTTCATGGTAAATCTTAATAATAAATTCGATGTAAGATATATATCTCCTCGAATTTTTATAAAAATTACGGAAAAATTAAATTCAAATTTAGATTCTCTTATTTACGATAAAAATTTTATTTATAACATTGCTGATTCGGCAAATATAAAAGTCCCCAAAAAATTTTTTTGTTCGATAAAAAATCTTTTTTTTGATTCGAATAACAATATAATTTCAAGAGAAGCTTTTTATAAAGGAATGTCGAACATAGGGGAAGTTTTTATTAAGCCGACACAGACATTTAATTCCGGATATGCAAGAAATTGTAAATTGATAAATGTAACGGAAGGAATAGATATTTATTCCAAAAAAAGAATAAAAGATATAATAGAAAAAGAATATAATAAAGATTTTATAGTTCAGGAAAAAATTGTTTGTCATAAAAGTATCTCTGATATCTATTCTAAATCCGTTAACACTTTTTCCGTTTATACTTTTATTTGGAACGGAGAAATGAAAATAATAAATAAACCGATTTTGAAAATAGGAATGAATGACTCTGTTACGGATTTTTCCGGAATACGGAAAGAAGGGCTTATTATGGCCATAGATAGCCAAGGCTTTTTATCTGAATTTGCTTTGTGTATAAATCAATACAAGTGGTATTCTTCTCATCCTAATACCGGGTTTATTTTTAAAAACCACAAGATAGAAAATTTTCAAAAAGTGTTTGAAGCTGCAAAAAAAATGCATTCTTATATCCCATGGTTAGGTTTTTGCAAATGGGATATTACTATTGGAATTGATGGTAATCCTGTTATTCTGGAAATAGAATCACCGGGGGAACTGTTTCCGCAGCAAGTTTTGTATAAAGAAGGTTTTTTCGGAGAATATACGGAAGAACTTTTGAGTTGGTTAAAGAATAAAAAATAATTTAAATAAAAAAACTGTTTGCCGGGCAAAATGAGGTTTTTGTTATGAAAAAAAAATTAAGAAATCTTTTCCTTTCTATATTCGGTAGTTACAGTATGAGATCTTTTATTATTAGTTGTTCGGCATATATCAGAAGGCAATATCTTTACAGATATTTTGCAAACTATTTTGATTCCGCCTTAAATAAAAACATATTAACGAAAGAACAGAAAGTTGAAATAGATAAATTTTATAAAAAAAATTATGGCAAGAAAATTGATTATAAATGGCATAATTTGTTTACAATGTACAGCGGAAAATTCGATGTAAAATATATTCCTCTTGATATTTTCTTGCGTTTTGTAGATAAAATGAATACGGAAAAAAATTATTATGAAGTGTTGAAAGATAAAAATTTTTTATATCTTTGTGCCGATTTTGCCGGAGTAAAAACACCTAAAAGATATTTTTATTCAATAAACGATAACTTTTTTGATTTTGATAATAATATAATTTCAAAAGAAAGTTTTTATGAAAAAATGTCGAACATCGGTGAAGTTTTTATTAAACCTACGGCTTTTGATGATTCGGGATTTGCAAGAAATTGCAGAGTTGTTAATGTAGTAAACGGCACGGATATTTATTCCGGAACAAGTATAAAAGATATTATTGAAGAAAATTATAAAAAAGATTTTGTTGTTCAAGAGAGAATAGTTTGTCACAAAAGTCTTTCCGATATTTATTCAAAATCCGTAAATACTTTTTCGGTTTCTTCTCTTATATGGAATAACCAAATCAAAATAATAAATTATGCTTTTAAAATAGGCAGAGAAAACGGTTTTGTTGATTGGAACGGGCTTGGAAGCAAAAGCTTATTGACGGGAATAAAAGATGACGGTTGTTTATATGATTTTGCTTTTTGTATAAAAGAAAGAAAAAAATATTATGCTCATCCGGATACAGGTGTTAAATTTAAAGATTATAAAATAGATTTGTTTCCCAAAGTCGGAGAAACGGTAAAAAAACTTCATTCCGCAATTCCCTGGCTTAAATTTTGTAGTTGGGATATTACTATTGATAAAGAAGGTACTCCTGTTGTAATAGAAACGGAAAAACCGGTTGCAGTAGATTCTCAGCTGATATTAGGCAGGGCATATTTTAAAGAAAATACAGCTGAAATACTTTCTTTTATCGGGAAAAACAAAACAAATAAATTGCTTTAAAAATTTTAATTTTGTATATTTACAAATTAAAGATTTATCAAATCTAAAAAAAGGAGAGAGAAAGTAAATGAAGAGTTTTATCAGTGAATTTAAAAAGTTCATCGCAAGAGGAAATGTGATGGATATGGCAGTAGGTATCATCATAGGAGCTGCATTTACAAAAATAGTTAATTCTTTGGTTGCAGATGTTATAATGCCTCCTATCAGTCTTTTGTTGGGAAATATTGATTTTACAAATTGGTTTATCGTATTAAGAGATGGAGCGGAAACTGCAGCACCTTATGCTTCTTTGGAAGCGGCAAAAGCAGCAGGAGCCGTAACAATGAATTTGGGATTCTTTATTAACAGTATAATTTCTTTCTTAATAGTAGCTTTCGCAATTTTC